>OBWW01000183.1_pt1 | contig 65448 bp, 82 predicted proteins | sample 1538091 | NCBI WGS metagenome assembly OBWW01 (sample SAMEA2580125, study PRJEB22360) | human gut metagenome | biome: human gut; feature: human-associated habitat; material: faeces | place: Denmark | collected 2008/2010 | reverse complement strand
GCAGATACTCAAGTAACCGGAGGAGGTAGTCCTCATGAGAATAGACCTCCTTATTTCGTACTAGCTTATATCATTAAACTATAAACCTATATAAACTTTTAAAATTATTAGGGCTTTATTTTATAGAACAGCTAATCGCTTTCGTCCAACACACAAGTGGAATTCTTATTGGGAAATAAGTTACACTGGAAAGGGAACCTCATGCACTGGGTTCCCTTTTTTATGTTAGTAATGTAAGTCTTCTTTAGCTTTCTCTTCCCAATATCTTATATCTTCTTTAAGTTCTGAGATATATCTTACCGAAGATTTAGTTCTAGGCATATCAAAAAACTCTACTAATAAAATGTTAGTGATACGAGAACCATCCTTGATTCTCTCTTTAATATAGGGAGGAGGACTAAGCAATATCTCGAAGATCAAATAAGCATCGGGAGATAGGTTCTTCTTCATATATTTATATAACATATCAAGCATTTCCCCTTTAGCTTTCTCTTCTTCTGTATCATCTTCTAGTTCTTTATCATTATCGAATAAATCTTCTAATTGGTAAAGATTCTGATGATATTCTGCTCCCTCTCCATAAGCAGTTCTTAATAAATGATTCTTAAAGGTACTGAGAGAAGCTAGTATCCTTGCTTTTAAATGTTCTTCTTCACAAGTACCGTAATATTTATTAAAGACAAATAACATCTTATCCCAGAAATAAGAACTTATGATATCGGGTGTAACATTAAACCTCCTATTATCAATTTGCTTAGTAAGACGTCTGATAACCGGTTTACAGATTTTATACATCCTATCAAAAGTTTCCTTATCATAATTTTCTTGCATAGGCTTCAACCTATGTATCTCTGATCCGTTGTTGCCATTTTCCTTTATCTTCATAAGTCTATGTTTTAAAATGATATGCAAATATAAGTATAATAAATCAAATATAAGTATAATATATTAATAAAGTTCACCTAGAAGCTGAGGATTAGTGAGTACTAGGATGAGAGTCTATATGTACAACTCTAACCGAGACTATAGAAATCTATATGATTATACTTAATTATATTGCAATATGAAAAAAGATAATACCAAGTTTGAATTTGACACCAGCTTTCAATTAGAAATCCTAAGGTATCTCTTAAAGGATAAAGAGGGAGGCTTAATAATCAAAAAGATTAAACCAAGTTACCTAGTTCTGATTGAGCATTCTTTAATTGCCGAGGGCATATTTAAGTTCTTCAAAAAGAAAAACAAGATGCCTTCTAAGAATATCCTTAAAGAAGTTATAAAAGAATTGCTTGAATCTAAAAATTACGTTGACCTGGTTACTAAGGATGATATACCCAATATCCATAAAATAATCGATGACCTATATTCAAATCCCTTGAATGATTCCGAATACATTCGAGAAAAGATATATCAATTCTCTACCTATGTAGAGATGAAGAACTTGAATGATTCTTTTGATTTGGATAACTTCGAACAATACGAAACCTATTCAAGGAAAATAGAAAAGATACTTCAAAACTCAAAACCTAAGAAAGATGATGAACCTATCTTTATGATAAGGGATATTACAGAAAGACAATTCAAACGTCAAGCAGAACCATCTGTAATACCTTGTCCATTTAGACAACTTAATGATATTACCAATGCTGGAGGTTACCCAGAACATTCGGTAAATGTTATTCTCGATAAACCTAAAGCTAAGAAAACTTTCTTCATGGTAAACTTGGCAAGAGGGTATTTAAGAATGAAGAAATCAGTTTTATATATAGATACTGAAAATGGTAAAGAACAAATCATGGACCGATTTATTCAATCCTCTATCAATAAAACTAAGAAGGAATTATACTCTGGTGAGTATGACAAACTCGAAGCTAAACATCTTCGTAAACTTGCAAGATTTGGAGTTGAACTAGTAGTTGAAAGAGTTCCTGCAATGATTACAGATTGCAATTATATAAGGGAACTTATAATCAAGTTAAGAAACCAGGGTATTAATATTAAAGTACTAATGGTGGATTATGCAGGAAAGCTTGCTTCAATTGCCAGAGATAAAGAGGATTTCGACCGTATATCGAATGTATATATCGATATTCAGAACCTAGCAGAAGAGATGGACTTAGATATTGTATGGACTGCTCATCATATTACCAGAGAGGGTAAGAAACATAGAACTACTAGATATGATGAGAATGATATATCTGGTTCTATTGCAATTGTTCGTAATGCCCATACAATAGTTGGTCTTAACTCTACTGAACAAGAAGAAAAAGATGATATACTTCGTTGTGAATTAGTAGTACAAAGAGATGGTTTACCTAGTGGTAGAGCATTATTCAAATGCGATGTTGAAAGACAAAGATGTGTAGAGTTTACTAAAGAACAACGTAAACAGTACGATGAGATATATGGTGAAAAGCTTGAGGAATCTCTTAAGAAGAAAGGGAATCCTGATGCTAATGAAGATAAGTATAACAATAAAAATGGAGATATATAAACCTAAAATATGAGATTATGATTAAGAGATTAGAAGGAATTCAAAAAGGACAGAAGGTTTACTTAGTACCTTCAGATTCAAGATGTACTCCACAGTATGCCGAAGTATATTCAGTGGGTCCCAAGTATATCAAGTTAACTGGGGTTAATATAAGTTTAAGGGAGTTCTTCTCTAAAGATGGGAGATCCGCTAAATGGGGAGGATGGGAACTTTTCCTTTCAAAGGAATCCTATGAAGAACACAAAGAATTACTTTCACTTAGGTCACAGGTAGTTACTTTATTTGAGCAAATGGTACTGAAATGCGAAGACCTAGATAAATTACGTAGGCTAAAGAAAAGATATGCCGAATACGATGACCCATTACCATTTTAACCATGAGTAAGATCACTAATGAATTTAAAACCAAGCTCTACAATTATTTTATTAAGAGCTTGGGCGCTTACAAATATAAACACGGTTGGATGAAATTACCCGTATGCCCATTCTGTCATAGGGAACATAAGATGGGAATTAATCTTTCTATGTACCGTACCAATTGTTTTAGATGCAATTATCATATGAATCCTGCTCAACTAGTAATGGATGTTGAGGGATTTGATACTTATGCCGAACTTTTAAAATTTCTAGATAATGGAAACTTTACAGACAAAGCTTTCTCAGAAGAGAAGATTGAATTATCCGATGCTAAGCCCGTCTATCTTCCAGATGGGTTTAAACTCATTAATCAAGGAACATCACAAGTTGCAAGAAGCATTAGAAGTTACATGTCGAGCCGTGGGTTCACTATCGAAGAATTATCAAAACACGGTATCGGATATGTTGCCACTGAGGGACCTTTTTTTGGGTACCTCATCATACCATATTATTATAAGGGCACGCTCAGGTATTACAATGCGAGAAATGTTATTGGACAGGGCCCAAGATACAATAATCCAAATAAAGATATTACGGGACTTGGAAAGGAATTTATTATCTTCAATCAAGATGCCCTCGACATGTATAGTTCGATATTTATCTGTGAAGGAGCAATCAATGCACTTACTATGGGAGACAGGGCTATTGCCACCATGGGTAAGGCAATCAGTGCTTACCAAGTTAACCAGCTTATCAAATCTCCAGTTAATAGATTTATATTACTCCTGGACCCTGATGCCATCAAATATTCAATCAACCTGGCTTTCAAATTGGTCGCTTATAAAAAGGTCAAAGTTATACAATTGCCTGAAGGTAAAGATTGTAACGACCTTCAAAGACCAGCTGTTATGAAACTGGTATATCAAACAAGATATCAATCTTATAGTGATTTAGTAAAATTAAAAAATAGCCTATGAAAGAGAATATTCCAGGATACCCAGGATATCACATTACCAAAGATGGTAAAGTGTATACTCATAAAAAGGGAAGTTGGAAACTTAGAAAAACTTCTAATAGCTCTAGTACTGGTCGTATACGAGTAAGAATCAATTCTAAATGGTTACAAGTTTCTAGGTTAGTAGCTTTAGCTTGGGTTAAAAATCCTAATCCCGATATCTATGATATCGTAATGCACTTAGATAATAATCCCGAAAATAATCATTATAAAAACTTAAAATGGGGTACCCAGTCTCAAAATATCCTCCAAGCTTATAGAGATGGTAATTTAAAAACCCTTCGGCTTTAATAGCTAGAGGAGAAGCTCATAGTAATTCTTCTATAACTAATCAAACTAGAAATATGATCGTAGATTTAAGGATCAATTATAGGGTTCCTGAATCTAAACTAAGTATTATATTTGGTATAAGTAAAAGGCATATAAATAAGATTGTATCCCAGTATAAATCTGGTATTAGATGGGATAATAACCTTATCTAGATTTAGCAGACTCAGAAACTCCTTGGATTGAGGATTTCCTATTATAATATATAAACTTAAATTAAAAGATATGAAACAATTATTAGAAGCTATAAAAGCTAAATACCTATGCCTCCATGATTGGGAGGTATTACATAAAACTGAATATGTAACTTATTGGGAAATCCTATTAAAGTGTAAGAAGTGCGGTAAACTTAGAAAGAAAAGAGTATGAGAGACCCTTCTATTCATATCACAAAGCATCAATTCGAAAAAATCCTATCTCAGTTAGAGGTATATAATTTTCCGATTGATGCTTTCTTTGTTATTGCACGAAAAGAAGCAATAAATACTAGAATTGTAGTTGTTACAAACAATAAGACAACTAAGAAAGTTTCTAACATTTTACTAGCATCTAAGGGAGATGCTGCTTTAGTTGCTGATATTATATATGCAACTCGTATAAAACTAAAGCATAGAGGAGTTAGAAAAATAAGAGAAACAGAACCAAGAAATTGGGCGGTATGTAAAAAGATAGCTGAGCTCTGTAATCAATTCTGTGAAGATTTTCAATTGGATACCCGGGAAGGTTTTATTAAATATATCGAACTAGGTATCAAGAAGATGGACGGTAATTATAATAACCTCCTAAACAGATTATCTTCTATGTCAGAAAAGATTTCAGATTTATATTCTGCTACATTGGAAATGGAAGATGATTCTGGTAATGCTAAAGCTATCCATGATTACTTCATAAAAAGGGTAGCAGATGTTACTGGTATATATGAATCATTTGTTAATCAACCAGATAAGTATATACACTTTGTAAGGCTAGATAAATTCTTATCTGAGAAAGGATGGGATCCCACCCAATTTATCGATGCTCAATTCGAATCTCTTGCTTGGTGTAATGGTTTACCTGAACCTAGTCAGATGTATAATGACAAGGCTATCGAAAGGTATAATAAATACCTATTTAAACATAAGAATCATTCACAATCAGAGGAACCTAAAGTAGAGGGAAGCCTCTGGTCAAAAATTAATAAATTATGAAAGCTTTTAAAAATCGTTTAGAGGAGATGGCAGAAGCCACTGTAAATGCTTTGGATTATTCCGATAGCAAAGTAGAATACCCCGATATTTCTATAGTTCAGAAATGGCCTAAGGAAATAATCTTGCCCTTGTATGATTTATATAAAAATACTCGGTATTCAGAATTAACCTCAATCCTTATGTATACTCAGCATCAGGCTAGATTTGGAGAAATAGGGGAATTGATGCTGGGTATCGGATTAGTAGAAATGGTACATTATGATAAACTGGGAGACTTCTTATTAAAGGCTTCCGATGTAATGGATACGGATATACCAGGAAATAATCAGTTAACTGTACATCCCCTAATAGATCTTGGTACTTCAGCAGAATCTGCTCTAAGATTATCATTACAAGCAGAAAAAGAAACTCTAGAAGAATATTATAAAGTATTCGATTCTCTGAATAAAAAAGAAGAGTATATAAAGAGAAGTGATTATATTCCAGTTACCTATCTTATCCAGAAATTCATTGCTGATGAAGAATATCACATTTCTCTTTTAAAGAAAGCTCTGAAAGAATACGAGGATTCCGATGACGAACCTAAGAAATGTAAATCAGTAACAGTAATCATATGAAAATCATAATTCGTAATTGTAACGTTGCAGAATTAGATATACCCCTAAAATATGCAATGAAGTTATATAACGAATTTGCTATCAGACACCCCAATGCCTTTTACCTCCGTACTAGGCAACGGGGTATGCAAAACTGGGATGGCAAAATAAAGTATATAACCAAGACTGGTCAATTTAAGATAGGCTTACTTCCTTCAGTATATAAAAGATGTATTGAACTTGGAATTAAGCCTATCATAGTAGATATGAGACAACCTTTACCTAAAGTCAGTAAAGTTGTAACTCAGATAGGTAAGTATAAATTAAGACCCGAACAAGAGAAAGCTGTTAAGGCAATCTTATCTAATAAACTAGGTGAAACACCTTTTCAGATTGGGGTATTAGATTATACAGTAAATGCAGGTAAAACTCTGATTATGTCTGCTTTATATTTATCCTATAAGAAGCAATTAAAGACTTTGCTTATAACCAATGACTCTGACTGGTTAAATCAAGCTAGAGATGAATTTAAGCAATATCTACCAGGAGAAGACATTACCTTTGTTCAGGGTAAAGTTTTAAACTGGAGTAATTTTACCATTGGTATGGTTCAATCTATTTCTCGGAATATGAAATATTATCAGAATGAACTTGCTAAGATTGATATGGTATTAATCGATGAAGCTGACCAAGGAGGTAGTAAGCAATATCAGAATGTGATCACTAGGTTATTTAATACCCGAGTTAGAATCGGATTATCTGGTACCATTTATATGAGTAAGCTTGCCAAGGATAAAGTTAAGAATATGAATTTACGTTGTTTCTTTGGCGATGTACTAGCAGAGTTTAAACTTAAGGACTCGATTAAGAAAGGATACTCAACAAAGACAATTGTAAAAACAGTAGAAGGTAAACCTTGGTTTGGTAATTGGGAATCAGATTGTATGTCCTATAATGAAATATATGATGATTCCATTACCCATAATAAGATTGCCTGGACCATGGCATTAGATAGGTTGAAATGGAACCTTAATCAAGGTAGATATCCTGCTCTCGTAGTATGTAAGCATATTGCACATTGTGAAAATCTATATGAATTCTTTAAAGAAAGACTAGATAATACCCATAATATTGCTTATGTGCATGTTAATACTCCTACTAAATTAAGACAGCAGATAATGAAGGATTTTAGGGAGGGTAAAATAGATATCCTTGTATCAACTACAATTATTGCTCGAGGTAAAAACTTTCCTAAGCTCAGATATCTGTTGAATACTGCCAGTATGGATTCTCAAGAAAAATCAATTCAGTTCTTAGGACGATTGGTAAGAAAGGATGAATCCAAATCCAAAGTTTACCTAGATGATTTACATTATCCTGGGAATTATTTAAGTAGGCATGGGAATCATAGAAGAAAGTATTATCAAGATCAAGGACTTAAAGTTATCCGGTTAAGTAAGCTCTGGGATAAGTACCCTAGACATAAGCCTTTTCAAGGATAATAATTTCTGACTATGAGTATATACTTTTTCTCCGTAGGAGGAAAGGTATATTACATGTTACGTTAAGAGGCATTAACCATTAATAATCATAAACAATGAAGATTCTACAAAAAATCAAATCATTATTCAATTGTTCTGTAATACCTCCAGAACATATATTCAATGGCATAGGAATAGAATATATAACTCCTATCAAAAAATCCAGTGATAAACCTGATGAAGTTCTATATTATTTTATGATTCATTTTCAATCTGGGTTAGTAATCAAAGTTCAGATATATACTTCTGAAATAGAAGTACCACCCATTCTTCTGTCTATCAGGGAACTATTTATAAATGGTATAGGACATTCATATATTACTCTGTATCAAGATGAGATGATGGATGTTCAAATCATAAGATATTATTATAAAGAATTTTAAATTGGGAATTATGGCAAAGAAGAAACAAACTTTACCTGATATCAAGAATCAGGATCCCTTAGAACCTATTAATATTGCAGAACTGGGTTCTAATTCAGACCCTTGTTTTGGTATTGGTTATGATTTATCAACTAAAGAATGTAAACTATGCGGAGACTCAGAATTATGTGCATTCAAGATGTCACAGAATATGAATATCACAAGGAAAGAGCTAGAACAGAAGAATCAATACAAGGATTTGGATGTATTAGAAGACACGGTTGGAATCAAGAAATACATCCGAGGCTTGATTCGGAAAGGGAAAGAAAGAAAAGAAGTTATTACCAAAACCGTTGAGAAATTCGAAGTACCAAGAAAACGTATTAGAGAACTTTATAAAGAATGCAAAAAATAGAAATGATATGGGCTATGTTCAAGGTATACCTTAACAACCCAAATTACTATGTGAAACAAGAGGATATACTTGCTAATGTATGCGGCAATGGAAGCAGAGATGTAAGGAGGATGAACTCTCTTGGTATTCACAAGGGAGATCCATCAACATTAACTTATGGCCAACTTTTAAAACAATGTAATATAATATGAACAAGTTTAGATTTATCAAAGTAAGAGACGTAAAATCTCCCTCAAGAGGAAACGAAGGAGATGCAGGATTAGATTTCTATATCCCTAAAGACTTAACTCTACAGGATTTAGTAAAAGCTAATCCACAGTTGATATTCCATTGTGAAATACCCGAACCTGGTAAAGTAACACTTGAATATAATTCAAATAACCAGGTACAAGTAATTTATATTTCTCCCTTTACTAGAATACTTATACCATCAGGTATCAAAGGTTTATTAGAACCCAAAGATTCTATGCTGATGGCAGCAAACAAATCTGGTATATCAACCAAGAAGGGGCTTATATATACTGCCGAGATAGTAGATTCTCCCTATACTGGAGAAATTCACATAGGTATATATAATACTTCTCATGAGTTTCAAGTAATAGAAGCTGGAACTAAGCTAGTACAATTTATTCATGTACCCATTTATCTTACGGAACCCGAAGAAGTAACTTATGGAGAATTCTACAATGATGCTTCAACTTGGGGAACAAGAGGTAACAACGGATTCGGATCAACCAATTAATAATCATAATATATGGCAACTTTAGATGAACTAGCGAATAGGATATCGGTATTAGAGAATCGGTATTCAACTTTAAACAGTGTAGTGAACGGTCATACTACTGAGATACATAATCTTGATACTAGATTAGATACTGCAGAATCTAAACTAAATAATCATGAGGAACGTATTGAAACTCTAGAAGTTAAAGTAGAAGATCACGAAAGGAGACTTCAACTGATAGAGAACTCTCATATAAAGTATACCGTATCAAGAAAGGTAAAATATCCCAAGAAAGCAGACCAGGGATTCTATCTGTATCTTCCTGAAGATCTTACGATTGATATTCTCATGGAATACAATAACGGAGTAATCAAACAGAAATGGAACTGGTTGAATAGAATCTTCAATCCACAAGGATTCGGTAAAGTATCTTTCGACTTAGATAGAAACAGTGAGGGTCATATTAAAACTATCGTTCTTGGTCAGAACACCAGGTTATTAATCCCAACCGGTATTCATATTGAAGAATTCACTCCAGTTAAGTCTGTACTGAAAGCTGCAAATGAAGAAACTAATTCTATCAACAGTGGTTTAGTATACGGTATAGAAGTACTTGGTCAAATTCCCGGAGATGAAGTAGTGGTAAGTGTATTCAACCCAACTTCTGAAATCATTGGAATCGAAGCTGGAAGCGTATTGGTTCAAGTATTACATTTATTCTCTTATCATACAGTACCAGAAAAAGAATAGTTACTATGGATATTTCTAATCTGAAAGAAAAAGCCCCTGAAATCAAACAGGGGCTTGAACTTGAGAATATGTATGAGATTGGCTATCGTCAATTAGACTGTTATAAACCCTTAGAAAGGTTACCAGAATATCCCATGGATATTAACAGTACTAAAAATCAATCTCTTATGAAAACCCTTATATCTCAAGTAGTAGAGGAGTTAATGGAGGGTTATGAATCTACTTCTAATATAAATGATATTCTAGAAAACAAGGGATGGAATACCAATTTATATACTGACGTAGAAGAGATTCAGATAATCAACAATCTACAGAATGCTAATGAAGAACAAGCAGATGCAATAGGATTCTTCTTATCAGCTTTGATATATGCTAATATATTGCCAGAGGATATCTATAGTTGGGCAAACAAAGAACTGACTAAAGGGCAAAAGGCAGTAGAAAATTTAGAAGACGTAATGGCATTCGGTATTCATATGATTTTAGAGATGGATGCCGTTAGTAGTATATTCAAAAATTTCAAGCTAATATCCGAAACAATTGAGGATAAAACTTCCGAGTATATAAAGGGATTCAAGGAAATGAGTCCAAATTTGCATACTGATGAGAAAAATATTTTGTTTCAGATAGTGTATGTTTTGAATCTTGCTAGAAATACTCTTAAGAATCGTACATGGAAACAGTCACCAGTAATAACTAAAGAACTAGAATTCCAGGATAGGATGGTAGAGGCATTCTATTATTATATGGGATTCCTATCAATAATGGGATTTACTCCATTGGGTATATACGAGCTGTATTTCAAGAAAGAACGGTTGAATGAATGGAGAATCACTACACAATATTAATGAAAGGAGGTATTTGTGTCAGGTTGGAATAAACAATTAAATGGCTTAGAGCTTAATACAGAAGAGCAAATCCATTCATTAGAATTTGCTACTTCACAAGAAGCATGGGAAAAGTTAAATGAAGGATTTCTAAGACTAGAACCATCTTTATTTGCAAAAGGTGCTACCGCAAACAGTGGAGTAGCTGTGGTATATAACGTATTTATAAAAATACGTAAAGCTTGGGTAGACCCAGACTTTGATTATGGTAGATGTTTCAATTATAAAGAGACTAAGTGGACAAGCTTACTGAACAATTACATTGATTTCAATAAGCTTGATTTATTGCGTAGTAAGCTGAGAGTACTAAAAACCAAGTATAATCAGAATTACAACGTTACTTATATGTTTAATAATCATCACGATAACGGTAAACAATGTTTAATTGCTGCTACATTCTCCAAACGATTTGGGGAAGACATACCTGTTATTACAATGGTAATCAGGGCATCCGAGATAACAAAAAGGTTAATCTTCGACTTCTTACTAATACAACGAATGGCGGAATATGTGTACGGACCAGAACAATCAGTACAAATCAATTTATTTGCCACTCAAATGTATGGGAATGTAGAAACACTTCTGATGTATCATACTCATAAACCTTTGAAGAAGGTATTAAAGGGAACTGATAAGGAAAATTCTTGGATAAAGAGATTGAATGAGGTATTTGATAAATTTCAAAACGGTAAAGAGAAAGATTTCTCTAGTTTTAAGGTATTCTTTAGAAGTTTTAAAGTGCTTCGACCAGATTTATATAAGGAAACATATAAATCTATGAAAGCAAAGGAATTACTTCTTGAATATGAAGATATCGAATATCCCGAGAATGTAATCTCTTACTCTCAACGTAAAGCATATAAGAAGAAACTTTTAAAACAGAAGAAATGAGAATTTATAGCAGTAGTTATGAGTTAATGTCTGAAATGGGCAGAGAACTCAACAGTTATGGTCAAACTGTAAAACCAAAGACTTACCAGAATAAGAATATTGAAGGTAATGAAGATTTTGTAACTAAAGAGATCATTTGCCAACAATATTGCTTAACTTCTTTGCAAGATCCAACGTGGTTATTCTTCTATTCAAGGTCTAGGGAATGGGCAGATGCTGAGTTCCAAGAAAGGATTAATACTTCTGAGGTAATTAACCCGGGCAAAGCTTGGGAATTAAGAAAAGACTTATGGGAACAGTTTTTGGTAGATGGTAAATTTGATTATACCTATAACGAAAGGATGGTAATTCTTCCCTATACCATACAATTACTAAGATCAGATTCTGATACTCGTAAAGCGGTATTACCTATATTTAATGGTAATGGTGAAGATGATACTCTTTATTATCATGGTAATAAACGTATACCCTGCTCTATGTACTACGATTTCCTTATCCGAGAGAATAGTAAGGGAGAGAAGGCATTACACATTTGCTATCACCAAAGAAGTTCGGACTTTGTTACTCACTTTGGTAATGATGTATACCTTGCATGGAGACTAATGGAATATGTAGCTAAAGAGGTTGGAGTAAAACCAGGTTATTTGTATCACACCATAGACTCATTACATACTTATCAAAAAGACTGGGATAAGTTAGCCAGTTCTCTAAGAGTATTTGAGGATACTATCATATAATACATGCTTTATTTCTATTTTGTTTTGATGTCATTTTCGCAAAATGATTTAAAGTAACTCATACATATCAGGTTTAAGGAAGTAGGTCTGGGAAGATATACTTCCTTATTTTATTTAAAAAACTTCTAGTATGGAAACGAAATATAAGATTATAACCAATAAGCAAGAGCTAAAGAAACTTATCCAATGCTGTAAGCAAACTGGTTATGCTTCTGTAGACTTTGAAACAAATGCCGAGCCAATATATAACAAATCTTTTAAACCAACTATATTATCAGTAACTTTTCAACCAGGTTTTGGATGTTCTATACCTTTAGATCATTTCGAAACTGAAAAGTATACTTCTAGTGATTGGGATTGGAAAAAGATGCTTCGTAAATTTGGTGAAGAGGTAATTGAAAATCCAAATGTAGTTAAAGTTGCTTGGAACTACAAATTCGATGACCAGATCTTTCAGAAGTATAATATCTATTATCGAGGAGTATGTTTGGATGGTATGCTTGCTAAATATCTCTTGAATGAAGAAAAACCCAATGACTTGAAGTCTATGGTAAGAAGGTATTTACCAGAATACGGAGATTATGAAAAGCAAGATAAATTCGATAAGATTCTATGGGATAAAAAAGAAATGGAACCTCTTTGCCACTATGGATGTCAAGATACTGATTATACTCTTAGATTAATGCTTTTCTTCGAAAAGAAGCTAATTGACTTGGGATTATATAATACTTACCGTAATTTAATCATGACTGCTTCTAGGGTATTAACTTCTGTAGAAAAGAATGGTTTATATGTAGATAGGGCATTCAACCAAGAATTGTTAGATTCCTACTTACCAAAGATAGAAGCAGCTAAGGAAGCAATATATAATTTGCCTAAAGTAAAGAAGTTTACTAAACTATATAATCAATCCAAGATTGAAAAATACATTGCTAAATTAGAGGAAGAGATAGAAAATTTAGACCCTAGAGTAGATAAGAGAAAGATACAATCTAGGGAACAAAAGATTGCTAATATACGAGCAGGAGTTTTTACTACGAAAAAGGAATTAGAGTTAATTAGACCTGTAAGTTTAGGTAGTTCAGTAGATTTACCTCAATTAATGTATTCAGAGGAAGGATTTAATTTTGAGGTAATCAAAAAGAATGATTCTGGTAAACCAAGTACTGATGAAGAAACTCTTACTAACTTAAGATTAACTGTCAAAAAACCTGATTCACCAAAGGCAGTATTCTTGGATAGTTTATTAGAGTTGAGAGGTTTAGAGAAAATGTATAAAACCTATATTGAAGGTTGGCATGAGAAAACCCAAGATGATGATAGATTACATGGAAGATTCCTTATTCATGGAACTACTTCAGGAAGGTTATCTTCAGCAGAACCAAATGCTCAACAAATACCTAAGACTTCAGTAGACCCAAATATAAAGAAGCAATTAGTTGCTCCAAAAGGAACTCTATATATTGCTAGTGACTTTAGTCAAGCAGAGTTAAGAATCATGGCTCACTTATCTGGAGATGAAACTTATCTGAATGCTTTTAACTCTGGTCAGGACCCTCACTTGGCAATTGCTGCTACCAAATATCATGTTCCTTATGAAGAAGCTTTAAAAATATATGAGGATGAAAATCACCCAGATCATAAGATATGGAAGGTAAGGAGAAAGCAAGCTAAACAGATTGCATTTGGACTTATTTATGGTATTGGTGCTAAATTACTAGCAGTAAAATTATCTGACCCCAAATCGGGTATCATAGTTACACCAGAAGAAGCCCAAAAGGAAATGGATATATTCTTTGGTCAACATCCTAAGCTAAAAACCTTCTTAAAGAAACAAGAGAAATTCCTTAGAAAGAATGGCTACTTAGTTTCTTTATTTGGTAGAAAACGAAGATTACCCCAAATCTATTCTTCAGATAGAGGAGAAGAAGCTTATGCTTTACGATTAGCCTTGAATTTCCCTTGTCAATCTGCAGCATCAGATATGTGTTTATTTGGAAGTATATTAATATACTACCTTATGAGACAAGGAAAATTACCTCCTACAAAATCAGTATGCTTAGTCCATGATGCTAATTATCAAATCACTAAACCAGAAAACATAAACACATGGAGTATTTATGAGATGTGGCAAATTTATCGAAACCCATTAACTAAACCCTATTTTGGTTTTCAGATAGATGATGTTACTATGGACATGGATTTTGTCATAGGTAGATCTATGGCAGAAGAACTACCTTTTATTCCTGGATATGATTATAGGAAAATGCTTGAGCCAGATTTTTCAGTAGAAGAATATATGGAAGAACATAAGAAGTATAAACATATACATATTTCAGAGTATAAGAAACGTTTTAACAAACAAATGAAACAATATGAAGAAGATTTTAAACGGACCCACGGTATGGAGAGCTAAATGCCCAGTATGTGATTGTGAATTTGAATATGATAGTAGTGAAACTCTGAGTATTTTTAATAAAAACAGTGATCATTCTTATTTTAAGGTAGTCATTTGCCCAAGTTGTAAATCTTATATAAATCATTTAGAATCGGTATCTACCGCTACAGAAACGAAAATGGAAGATACTATGACAACATAACTAATTAAAATTTTAGATTATGGAAAATGACACATTAAAGAAAGAGGCTGACAAGGTAATTAATGTAACTTACATGTTATCTGGAGTATTAGAACAATCATTCCAAGAAATGGATGAAATTTTGGATAGATTACACAAAAGACTTCACCATGAAGACCGAAGGTTAATCAACTCTATCCGAAAACATATAAAATTTCTCAATTCAAACATAGAATCACTCAGAACTCATTCACTTTCTAAGATGGATGAAGAAACAGTAGAATGCTTTGATGATACTACTCTTAGATTTTATGTAATCTTCATGAAATTACTTGAAGTTGCTGGTATAGATTACCTTTGCGATTTACGATTATACTCTCTGTATAATCTGTTAGACAAATATCAATCCCTTACTAGTTATCCCAAATTAGATTCTAGGGCTAAGATTGCTTTCCTACAAGTTAAGAGAGATATCGAAAATGGTCAGTATTCTGCAGAAGATATGAAAAACGTTTTTAAGTTGAAAGATGAAAACCGAGATAAATAAACTTAAGGTAGTATTTGAGGGTAGAACCTTAGAAATAGATATTCAAAAGGAATTATCTATCAATGAGAACTTATTAAATTCTCAGCTAAAGGATTCTCCCTCTAGTTATTATATACTTGCTTCATTAAGAGATAAGTATATAAAACAAAGAGATGCTTTAGCAAGAGAAAAAGAGGAAGCATATTCTGCTGCATGGGTATTTATAAAAGATTCCAATGAGAGGTTCAATAATGATTACGTATCTCATAAAGCTAATATAAACCCCAAATATAAATCTATTTGCAAAAGGTATCTAAAGGCTGCAGCTAAAGCTAATAAATTTATAGCTATCTGTAAAGCTTATGAGAGTAGAGAAGGCATCTTAAGAACTCTTAATGCCAATATCCGTAAGTTACAGTAGGAACTATAAAAGATTACTAACTAAATTTTATAAATATGTATAATTTACAACTTATATCAACTCTAGTAGCTAAGAAGCTTGGTAATAGTATTCCAGGTTTACCAGTAGAAAACAAAGTATTGGTATATTCTCCCAAAGAGATTAATACTACTGCTTCTGGTATTATTATTCCGGATATGGTAAAGGAAGGAGTTCCTCGTAAGGGTGTTGTTATTAAATCGGGTGTAATTACAGAAGAATATCAAACTTACAAGGACCACGTGGGAATCGGTCGTATAATCGAATATGGATTGTATGCTGGTAAAGAACATCAATTCGATAAAAACTGTTTACCTCAGGAATTACAACCCTTTTATGAAAAGGGTCTGTTCACCGTATTAGCTTTAAATGAGATTTCATACTCAGAACCCAATAACTTAGATTGATATGATTAAAGATAAAAAGAAAAAGAAATTATCTTCTAGTGGCATGACTACTAAAGATAAAATGTTAGCCCGGAAAAAACAATTAGAATCCAAGGGTAATGGTAGTGGATTGGTATTCCCTAAAGAAGGAACCTTAAGAATGAGAATCAAATCCCCAGGCGATGATCAAGAATTGGGTATTGAATTGATTCAGTTCTATCTGAATAAAGATTTGGGAGGAGTTATTTCCCCGGCTACTTTTGATGAACCCTGCCCATTTATGGAAAAGTATCAGGAACTGAAAAACTCAAAAGACCCAGATGACCAGGAACTTGCAAAGATGCTGGTACCAAGAATAAAATACGTAGTGGGTGGAATAGTATATTCAGATGAGAAAGGTACTAAGGTAGATTATGAAGGAAAAGATAAGGGAGTATTAATCCCAAGATCAGTATACCAGGATATTATCGACCTTTACTTGGATGAAGACGAAGCTGGAGATATGACAGACCCAAGAACTGGATACGATATAAAAATTATCCGTTCTGGTTCAGGTAAGAATGATACTACATATTCTGCTCGTGCATGTAAACCTACTAAACTTGACAAGAAGTATTCAGGTAACGTAGATTTGGAATCCATAGTAAGATCTCAGATTAAAGATTACGATGAACTGGAAGAAATTTTGGCATCATTCTTAAAAGAAGGAAGAGATTCTGATGAAGAGGATGAAAAACCAAAGAAGAAAAAGAAAGGCATTCATAAGGATCACTACATGGATGATGATGAACCTAAGAAGAAAAAGAGAAAGTATAAATCAGATATTTGATAAATTGGTTTTATAAATGGTTGGTAGAGGAGGTAAATTCAAGAAATTGGTTATCTCCTTTATTTATGTTAATACATTACAGTATGGCAAAAGGAAAAGTGGGTTTAAAAGTTCCCTCTAAAAACGAATTACTAAAGAAATATGGGTCATCAATAGTACTTGCTTCTGAAACAAAAGAAACAGGTCTATGGTTACCAAGTACTTTCTTTGCATTGAATTATACCTTTGGTGGAGGAATCCCATTTGGTAAAATCCTAGAAGTAGCAGGAGAAGAATCCTCTGGTAAATCACTTATAGCTTACAACTTTGCTTATTCATGTCAACAACTGGGAGGGCATGTAATATGGGTAGATGCTGAACAATCATGGATGAATTCTTGGGCTCAAACTAATGGAGTTGATCCAGAAAGAGTTACAGTAGTTAATGATACTCGTATTGAGAATGTTGCGGATGCAGTAGCAGACTTAGCATTATATTTCAGATCTCAGTTAATACACAATGAGCCCATACTTCTGGTAATAGATTCAGTTGCTGCTATGGATTGTGCAGATAACATAGATTCAAAAATGACGGATGCTAAAGCAGAGATGGGAGGTAGAGCAAAGGCTTTGTATAAATACTTCCGTATCAGAAGCGAATTATTTTATCGACTGGGAGTTACACAGATTTATATTAATCAATTAAGAACTGCATTGAATGTTGGATTCGGAAAAGATAATACAACAACTACAGGAGGCGCAGCACTTAAGTTCTACGCTTCAATCAGAGCTGCTTTCTATTCAGGAAGATCTATCACTGTTAAGCAAAAGGGTAAAGAACGCAAAGCTGGGAAACTCGTCACGGTTCGACTTATTAAAAATAAAGTTGCTCCTCCAAGACCTACAATCAGCAAATGCCCAGTATACTTCAACCCTAAGTTCCATGAGGTTGGATTTGATAGATGCTTTGGATTAGAAGATGTATTGGTAGAAAACGATATAATCGTTAAATCCTCAGGTGGAGTATATAAACTCAAGGATAAAACCCTTGCAAGAGGGGAAGAGAAATTCCAAAAGCTTTTGGAAGAAGACGATGACTTAAGAAGAAAGCTTTTAAGGAAAGCAGATATAAATACCATTGGTACTACTCGTAAGAAACTAGAAGCTCTTACAGAAAACTGTTATCCCATAGATGGAGTAGAATACGAATCCTATAATGAATCAGAAGACGAAGAGGAGGAAGACGATGAGTAAGAAAGAGGTATCAGAGATAACCGGGCTGGGACATCAACTAATATCAGATTATTATATTAAATATAAAAATAAATATGAAAAATAAAAAATTAATATTATTAGTTGACGGCGATAATATTTTACATCAATCTTTTCACAAATTCGAAAAGCTTAAGTCTACCGATGGAAAACCAAGTGGAGCAATATTCGGATTTTTTAGATCATTACATGGGTTCTTACATAGGTGGGACCCAGATGAGGTTATTATAACTTTTGATAATGGACACTCTCCTTATAGAGATGCTTTGTTACCAGATTATAAGGGACATAGGAAAAATATTTCAGTAGATTATGAATCTCTTCAATCTCAAAAACGTATTATTATGGGTATGCTTAAGCTCCTAAGAATTAAATATGTTTTTGATAAGCATAATTCTACTAAATATGAAGGAGATGATTTCTTAGCATACCTAGTTTTAAATAAAAAACCCACTGAGAAGGTAATCATAATATCATCCGATAAGGACTTTAATCAACTTATCGGTAAAGACGTAAAGATAAACAATCCAAGAAAAGATGAGATGATTCATCAGGGTAATTGTAAGGAACTATTCGGGTATTCTCCTGAAGAAACAGTAGATTACCTTTCAATGGTGGGAGATACTTCGGATGATATTAAAGGTATACCAGGTATTGGTCCTGTAAAAGCTAGGAAAATATTGGACGAATATGGTACTTTGGATAAATTTCTAGAGCATCATCATCAAACTTCTCATGTAGAGATTGCAGAAAGGAATAAGAAGCTTATAGATTTAAGATTATTTCAAAAAGAAGTACCATTATCCAAGTTACCTATGAAAAAGTTTGCTAATAAGGAGATAAAATACAAGAAATTCAAAGAAGTCTGTATCGAATACTCTTTAGCATCCTTTATGACAAATGAATTTATGAAACCATTTAAAGATTTGTTATCATGAAAAGAATTATGTTTGTAGGGCCAAGTGGAATAGGAAAAACCACTTTGGCAAAGTTCATAGAAACCAAATATGGTATACCCTTTATATCTGGTAGTATGTCAGATTTAATGCCCGATACAAAAGAGATGCACCATGCTGAGTTTTTACACCAAGAATGTGGAGAACTCATAAACAAGGATTATCAATTGTTGAATCTGAGAAATAAGCTTTTCAAGGATAAAGAAACTTTTGTAACAGACCGTAGTTATGTAGATTTAGCAGCTTATTTCATATATAAACAATCTACTAATATCCCCGAATGTGAAGTAGATGCTTTCTTAGATATATGCAAAGATCTTACAGTTCAACAATGTGATTTATTAATATACCTTCCCTTGAGTATGTACAATATGAAAGAATGGCCAATGGAAGACAATAAGAAGAGAATCATAAATAGATATTATCAGGCTCAGATGTCAGATATAATGGGTAACCTGTTAACTCAGTGGAGTATTTTAAGTGTAATAGATATATTAGTAGTACCCCAATTAGATTTCTACGACAGAATACACATGATAATGTCAAGATTGGATTAATATGAAGAAACCAGTAATGGAAGATAATATTAATGGCTTTCCCGGGTATCATATTACCCGGGAAGGTTTGTTATATAGTAGATATAACAAGGTTGGTAAATTAACCAAGGTATATCATAAGAATAAACCTTATACAAGGTCAAATGGTTATCAACAGATAGTATTAAAGATAAGGAAGTTAGGGTTAGTAAGGAGAGCTTATATACACAGATTGGTAGCAGAAGCTTATATACCAAACCCTTTAAATAAACCCTGTGTATGTCATAGAGATAATAATAGAGAACATAACACCGTAGAAAATCTATATTGGGGTACCTATAAAGAAAATTCTCAACAAGCTAGTATGGAAGGTAAACTCAATAATAAGAAGGTAATTCAGTTTTTGATATTCTCTGACCTCCATCTTCATATTTGGTCTAAGTTTGAAACTCGTATTAGTACTGCTATTAGAGTATTAGATGTTATTTCTTCTGAAAGTATGAAATTAAAAGTACCCGTGTTATTTTGCGGTGATTTATTACATGAGCCTAAATCTTTGAGTCAAGAATTATCCGAGATTATCTATAAAGAATTTTCTAAATTAGACGAAAAAGACTGGGAAATGTACTGTATAGCTGGTAATCATACCATGAAACATATTAATAGAATTGATAAACCAGCTTATTCTTGGGAAACTTGGCTTTCCCAAGAATACCGATTCTTAAAGTTAATAAATTTCCATAGGGTACATATTGGAAAATTCTATATACATGGTATACCTTATATAGACAATAATATTGGTTTGTCTGATTATTTAAAATCCATAGATACTGAAGTAGGTAAACCTAGAAGTAAACACCTACTTTTACTACATACCGACTATCCAGGAGCAAAAGACACCGATGGTAGAGAGGTAGATTCAGTAGAGAATCTTAATATTAATCTTCTCAATAAGTTCGATTTAGTATTATGTGGGCATATACATAAACCTCAAAGACTTTCTAAAAAGGTTTATATGATTGGTGCTCCATATCAACAGAGAAGAACCGATAAAGATTGTAAACTGGGATATTGGAAACTTTATTCGGATTTATCTATGGAATTTGTAGAACTGAAAGGATTCCCAAAATTTATAGATGTTGAATCCGAAGATGAAATTAAGGATGATGGCAATTATTACACCATTTTACCCAAGAAAACTAGTATTCAAGTAAATACTAACCATAAGATTACTAAGCAAGTTTCTAAGAAAACTCTAGCAAAAAGATACTTAAGGGAAAAAGGTATAAAGGACGATGCTAAGAAACAACTTTTAATTGATACTTTAAACAAAGCTGAATCATGTTGACATTTACAAGGTTAAATATACAGGGATTCTGTTCTATAGATTCCTTCAGTTTACAATTAAACCAAGATTGTACGGTTCTTATCAAAGCTCCTAATGGTTTTGGGAAATCAACTTTACTGAATGCCTTGGTATGGGCATTATATGGGAAAAATATAAAGGGAGTATCTGAGGTAAATACTTGGAAAGAATACCAACCTAAAGATTATAAGGGAACCATGGTAGAAGTATTTTTTCAGAAAAACCAAGATTCCTATAAGGTAATCAGATGTCAAAAATTCAAAGATTACCTAGAGGATGGTGCTAAGGGAAATGATAGACTCATAATCATTAAAAATGCCGAGATTATTAATATCAAGGGTAAGAATGAATTACAGAATGCCATCAATAAAGAACTAGGATTATCCTATCTGTTATTCATGAACTCTATCATGTTTGGTCAAGGTATTAAGAGATTAATCCAAGAATCTAATTCAGATAAGAAAAAGCTTTTTGAGGAAGTATTCGATTTAGAATACCTAAATTTAGCAAAGGGTATAGCTAATCAAGATAAAGCAGTTATCTTAAATGAGATTAATCAATTAGAATCCGAATCCCTTTCACTAAAGAAAGAATTAGAGGCCAATAAAGAAGCTTACTTCGATTTGAGGTCAAGGGAGAAATCCTTTAAGAAAGATCTCAGAGAAAAATCTAGGAAACTAAAGGAAGAACGGAAAGACCTAACTGCGTTACTTATTGCAAAACAAAAACATATTTCAGATGAGGTGGATGTAGCAATAGAACAAAAGGTAAAAAATCAGACTAAGGCAGTACAAGAGATAAAGAATCGAATTAAGATAAATAAGGAAACTCTAAGTACTCCCTTAAATGAACTGGTGGATGAGTCCATAGAATTAATAAAGAATAAACAATATAAGAAAGCCTTGAAAATGCTTACTCCCATCAGTAAAGCATTTAAAGAAAGGGAGGAACTTCAAAGCTTATATGAAGAATCCGTAGAGAGATTAGATGAACTAGAATTTAACTGCAGTAAGTATAAGACTCTAGTTAAAGAATGTTCCGATATTGCTTCAGATTTGGCAGATATAGACCAGGAAATAAAAGACCTTAAGAATCAGAAACTAAAGGTAATGTCTACTAAATACAAAGAAAGACTAAAAAAGATTCGTAAGGATTTAAGAAAGGTAGATGAAGATTACCATAACCGAGAACTAGAGTTAGAGAATTATAATTGGTTGATAAATGACCCTCTTGGTAACAATGGAATCAAGGCATATCTATTTGATTCATCACTACATTTATTAAATCGTACTCTAGCTAGTTATTCAGAAGTATTAGGTTTTAGAATTGAGTTTAACATTGATCTTAATTCAACTAGAAAGGATTTTGTTACTCTTATAGAAAGGGATAATCACATTATTGATTATGATGAACTGTCAGGAGGTGAAAAGACTTTGGTAAATCTATGTATGGCTTTCGCAATGCACGAATCTTTAACTGCAAGTAAGGGTATTAATCTGGCATTCTTAGATGAAGTATTTGAATCTCTAAGTTCTGATAACATAGAATTGGTAATAAACCTAATAAAACACATATTCAACGGTAAATCATTATTTTTAATAACACATCATGACTCATTACCTTTATCAAATACTAAGATCCTGCAAGTAGAGAAAATCAAGGGCCTTAGTTATTATAAACCACTATGATCCATAAACAATACAATGAAATTATGGCAAATAGTAAAAAGAAAGGTAATCGATTTGAACTCAAAGTCTCAAAATGGTTTACGGAATGGACTTCTTTCAAATTCGGCAGAACACCTTACTCTGGTGCAAATCATCAGAGTAGGGATTTGTCTTCGGATATTATGTGTCAGGATGAAAGACATGCCCATAGATGTAAAATCTCGGTAGAATGTAAAAATTACAAAGACATCAAATTCGAACATGTATTATTGGGTAATAAATCCTGTGATATATTAAAATTCTGGGAACAAGCAAGTAAAGATGCTAAAAGGGCAAAGAAAGTACCCATCTTATGTATGAGATATAATTCAATGCCCTCATCAGAATTTTTCTTTGTAGTAGGTGTTAAACTTGGAGATATTATTGCCCAGTATGTTACTAAGGTAATGTATATCCAAGTACCTGGGAATACTCTTATGGTATTCATGGCTAGTGAGGTATTAAAAGTACCATACAAGATGATTCACAAACAAGCTAAGTTAATCGTAAAAAACTCATAATATGAAAAAACGTATCCCATACTCCTATGTAATCTTCTACCTAGAAAGAAAGTATTATCACCTTATCGAGAAAGAGTTAAAAGAAAAGGGATACGAAAATATCAAGGTTATTATCCCAACTCTAGATATACTTAAGAGAACAATAAAGGGTAAGATGGTATTTGAATCTGTTCCTATACTTTTCAATTATGGTTTTATGAGAATGCCCACAGAGAATGCTTTCTCAAGGCCTTTTTTAAATAAACTAAAACGAAATATCTCAGGTATAAGAACCTTTCTTAAATCTACTGAAACAATGCACGAAAGAAAAAAGAAGGTACGCATAGATAATGCTGAAGACTTCGATGATTTTTCATTAGTTGCAACTTGTTCTAGAAAAGATGTAAGGAGATTCATAAGATTAGCAAAAGCAAATAAGAAATATTCTGTTGATGACCTTATGAATGTAAAACCGGGTGATTACATCGTTTTAAAAGGGTATCCCTATGAAGGTATAGATGCTACGGTATTAGATGTAAATTACACTAATAGAACAGTAAAAGTACTTATTTACCCAGAACATGGTAAAATGGAAGTAACTCTTGATTTTGATAGTGTTCTTTACAGTGTATATCAGGATTCAGACCCAGATAAATTACATTGTAATAACTTTGACTATGACCCAAATTCTATTACTTCTGAAAAGATAGAAGAGAACATTAATAAAAGGAGGCGTTAATATGAATGAATATCAAAAGAAAGCATGGGACTGTTTGACTCCAACCGAGCAGCAGTCCCTTTTTCTTCAGTTATCAGAGAGTAAATCCTCTTGGGAAGCTGGAGAGATATTAAAGTTATCTCATTATAAGTACCTAGAAATAAAAGAAAGGTCTGAAAAGTTCTTCCGATTATTTTCGGATTTCTTCGAAATACATGAGTCAATATTTAGACCAGATTGCCCATGTGAAAGAAACTTCCAGGATTATATCGAGGCTTGCATAGAAAAAAGGATGAAAAGGAAAGAGGCTCTACTAAATACTGGAGATGCCTCCCAATTAGTTCCTAAGGTAAATACTCGTAATCTAGAAAGAAATATAAGAAGACTACAAGGTTCAGATAATGAATGGGATAAACATTCTCTAGGTTTGATATTAGAATTCGATAGATGGAATAACTTTAGGATATTACCCAGGCAAGTACAGCAACCCTCTGCTTTCAAAAGAAGAGCCAATAAGAAAGAAAAGATTTATATCAACTACTTATTAGAGAAAGTACCAGAATGGGTTCATACTAAACTAAGAGAAAGGTTTAAGTATAAGGTAAAGCCTAGTATAAAGAAATGGTGGGTATGTTTAATATCTGAAGATTTATATACTGATGGATATTTATTACTTCCCGTAAGACCTACAGATGAGGTAATGAGGGAATTCAGTAAATTCTACATGTATATATTCGAGGATAAGGATGATGCAGATACATTTGGATTCATGGTATCTAAATTCAATGCCAAGACTACTACTGTAAAACTAGGTCAGAAGTTTTGGCCAGAATATAGATTATGTATCGAAAAGGCTTTGAATTACAATCAGGTAAATAACATGGATTTCAATGTGAAGCAATTGGATATGGCCTATAACACTCACATAAAACGAAAACCAAAGAAGAAACCTCAACCAGGAGCTGCTAGAGTGAAAGAAGACTCCTTCTATTGATCCTCAGCTAATATTAAAATAATAAGTAGAATTATTTTTCTATTTAAAATAAAGTAGTTATATTTGCAGAGTAAAATTAATTAGACAAAATTTTAATATAGACAATATGAAGAATACCAACTTAGACATCCGCTTTAACAAAGCAAATAATATCCTCAACCAATTCAGTGATAGCTGGGAGGATGATAAATTGAACCTATTACCTAATTTCCCAAAAATTAAGGATATGGTATCAAACCACATTACTCAAGAGAATTACTTATGGTTAATCACTTATGATTTACCTAATGATCTCTTCGATAAGATTGATAACATGGGATTAATTCCCTATGAGTATGTAACTCATGAAGAATTAACTCAAACCTATTACAATCAAAGATTCTAAAACTATGGCAAAAAAGAAAAAAGATAAACCAGCTCCATCAAAGGAAAAACAGAATTTCCTAGGAGCTGCAGGTAGAAACATGAAATACAAGGATCTTAAAAGAAAGTCAGTAATCCTTGGTATGCCTTTTCCAGATGCTTGTGCTGCAGGAGTATTTGATTTAATCAAGTATATCAGTAACTCAACCAACAAACCCGATAAATCTCTAATTGACCAGTATGATGAATGGGCAGATAAACAATTGGAAGCAATTGGTTATGATAAAACTGACCCAATCCGTAATTCAAGATTAAGATTAGGATTCTTAGGAGAAGAGGGAGAAGATGGTATTCGAAAATTAAAAAGAGTACCAGGTATAAAGAAACCCAAAGAAAAGAAACCTCCAAGAGAAAGGGATTCTTTTAATCTAATCAAGGGTACTAAGAAATCCTACTGTTATGAATTAACCGAAAAGGGATTTGACCAAGAGAGAGTAGTAAGGAGAATGAAAAAGAAATTCCCTGATGCTAATGAGAAATCCATTCAACTCTGGTACAGGGCTGCAAAAAGGAAATTAAATGGTAAAACTAGCAAGGGATAATCGGAAAATATACCCAGACTTAATATATGTATGGACTTGGAGGCCTGATGAATATTGGGGATGGACCAAATATCAATATGCAACAGAAAGTAAATACCGAACCGAGAAGTTGTTATATAAAAAACATATATGTGGTTTAGGATTCTTTTCAAGATACCATGCTAGAAGAACCATAACTCTTTTATTAGGAGTAGATGCCAATTTATACATTCATACTATCAAGGGTAAGAATCTTATAAAACAAGGCATAACTGATTTACCCAAGAAAGGTCATCAATCAATATTCTTTAAGGGTAAGCCAACTAAAATACGAAGATTTATCTTTCCTGCTGAAGCAAGAATGGATAAACATAGGAGAAGGCATTTTGTAGTAAGAATGAATAAAATTTATAAGAAACATGGAAGAAGGGCATTCAACAGGGCATACCAAATTGCATTATACGGGTATAGGGATGAATTCTCACCTGAATATCGAAAGCAAAAGAGATTACAGGTCCATTCTGCTATCCTACAGGAGATACAACAAGCTGAGTCAAGGAGAAAAGAACCAATTTAACCTTGATTGCTTGAATCATCCTCCTAGGATTTGGCAAATAGCTCTGTTCCTTACCAAGGTATATCATATTAAGTTTAATCGTATCTTATTCAAAAAGGCCTACGATTTCTTAGATGACTTTGGAGAAGCTTCTCTGAAATTTCAGAATCAGGTTATTATCCCAGATAAATATCTCATAAGAGAATTACAATGGGAACTATGGAAACCTCTATCTAATTATAAAATAAGGAATAAGTATGCTTACTTCATGACCAATAGGAAACTAGATTCAGAAATTTGGGTCTACCCAATAAGATTTTCTGATAACTATGAAACTTCGAAAAAAGGAAAATATCAATCATACACAGAAATGATGGGTAAATTGGGTTTTCCAGGTTTAACTAAAATATCATATAGCGATGAACACTAAATTAGAACAACATGGACCATATAATCCATTTGAGGGCAAATCCTTTAAGATTATGACCTATAATCAAGTGGACCAAGTTATAAACTCTGAAGTAGTTGAAATAACTTCACAGGAACAGTTTAATACCGTTCTAGAAAACATAAAACAATTTAATAATGCACATGAATCTTTGGGACCATTCCTAAAGAAGTATAAAAAGCTTATAACTGAGTGATTAACTATATTCATTAACAAACCATTAAAATTAAACAATTATGGCTAAGAAAAAAGAAACTAAGAAAGTTGAACTTAAAGAAGTATCTAGAGTAGAAATCAACGGTAACATCATCATTACTTACGAAGATGGTTCGGTAAAAATTATCCCGGCTCCTATTATGTTGACTGCTGACCAGGCATCTGAAATCTTCGGTTCAGAAGAAGATGAAGATGATTCTGAAGAGGATGAGGAAGAGGAGGAAGAATCGGAAGATGACGAAGATGAAGATGATTCTGAAGAGGATGAGGAAGACGAAGAAGAATCGGAAGATGATTCCGATGAAGATGAAGAAGACGAGGAGGAAGAAGAGGAAGAACTGACTGGAGAAGCTCTTGCTGAAATGGACTTCGAAGAATTGGAAGATGTTTGCGATGACAAAGACCTTGATACTGATCCAGACGACTTCGATGAAGAAGACATCGAGAAACTTCGTAAGGCAATTGCCAAAGAATTAGGTATCAAATTGCCGGCTAAGAAGGAAGCTAAGGGTAAAGGTAAAAAGGGTAAAAAATAATCCATTTACCTAGCATAAAGGGTAGGAATCATCTCCTACCCTAAAAATTAACTACTATTAGGTTATGTAGAAGTCACAACTTATTTATAACACAACTTTTAAAAACTTATTAAGATTATGGCAAAGAAAAAAGAAGACACCAAGAAAAAGGGTGCTAAGGAAAAAGATCCCGAAAAAGAAGCTAAACGCAAAGCTCGTATGGAAGCTATTAAAAACCGTCCTGCAGGTCAAAGACCGAACGGTAAACAAATCGATGTTATCAAGATTTCTGATAACTCAGAAGTTCAGAACTTCGGTTATGCAATCAAAACAAAGAAAGGTGCTCAGGGAGTATTGGTAACTTCAGTATTGGTAGTAGATGGTGCTCCAGTAAACACATCGGTTGCTTTTGTTCCCGGAGAATTGGCAATTAAGTCAAAGAAAGGACATGGTATTATCACTACTCCGAAGTCAAAGAAAGAAAAAGACACTGACGAGGAAGTAGATGAAGAAGAAACTTCTGAAGAAAACGAAGATTAAACTCCATAACGATTATACATTATATCAATTATCTAAAGCCCATTGCCTCACAAAGGTGATGGGCTTTTTTATTTTCATAACCTATGGTAACCAAAGAAGAGATAAGAAAGAATATACAAATCATTGCACTTAATAATCTGATAGAAGATTATACTTCATTTCTAGAAGTATGCAAAAATCCCTCAGAAAGGGAATTAACAGAAAACATAATATCAGAAGCTAAGGAAATGATTTTAGAATATCAATCCCAAATAAAAAGGCCACAATGGAAAAAAGATCCTTCTCATCCTTAATTTCACAGATTGCTGAAATATACAAGGATATCAAATACTATAAATACCAAGCTCATATATCCTTGCAGCAGAATAAGATGGGTGAATATAGGAAACACCAAGCCCATATTATGTATCAGAAAAGAAAACTTTATTCTTTATCACAAAGAGTAAAAGATATTCTTAACAATCCAGTTCTAGAAGTGAAATATATATGGGGAAATGAAACTAAAACCAGTATTTTCTCAGGATTAACCCAAAGAGAGATATCTGACTATCTTCATACTTGTGCAATGGTAAAAGGAATTGAATTAAAAATCCTAGAAATCAAGGAAATCCCTACCTTTAATTCGGATTCATTTCTATAGGTAAATATAAACTCATAAATTAATAAGGATATGACAAAGAAAGTAAAACCTGCTAAAAAAGCAAAGAAACCGGCTGATAAGACTCCGGAAATCACAGAAGCTGCAAAGGCTTTGGAAAACTACCTGAAAGAAAATAACCTGGATCCTGCAAAGGATTGGTCAAAGGACAAAACTCATGGTAAGGCAGTAAAAGAACTTATGGCAAAACTTAACAAGGAAAGAGATAAAGTTGCTGCCCAATATCCTGAGAAAGACACTGCTAATCAGAAGAAGCTGGTAAAAATGAAAAAGGCTTCTGAAGATGAAAAGAAAGCTAAGAAGGAAGCTAAAGCAAAAGAGAAAAAGGAAAAAGCTAGTTCAGGTAGAACAGCAACTAAATACAATTATCCTTTGGTAGACGGAAGAGAAATGACTTCCGAAGAAAAGAAGAAATATCGTATGGCTCAGAGAAAATTGGCTGCAGGTAAGACTCCAAAAGAATCTAAGCCGAAGGAAGAACCTAAGAAGGAATCCAAAAAGGATAAGCCTTCTAAGAAAGATAAAAAGGCCAAAGATTCTAAGAAGAAAAAGGCCAAAGACGAGGATTAATTTCCATTCTTATATTTGTTTTGTTAGTTATTAGTAGTTTTGGGCCTGGCAATAATTTTTGTCCAGGCCCTTTTTATCTCTAAAGTTATGAAAGAAGAAAAAGAAATATTCAAACCCAAACTGCGTATCACTACACTTTCAGAAAATGGTAATCCTTTATCTGATAGATTAGTAGATGCTTGCACTGAGATGTATGCCGGTCCAAAGGTACAACATAAAGGTCCCATAAGAATAGAAGTAACCCTTGTTAATCAACAAGATATTTCTCAATTCAAAGAATACTTGGATAAATTATCTGGTAACTTACCCATCAAAGAATCTGCAGGTAGAGGAAGACCCTCTAATACTCAATCTAAAGAATTGGAATCCCCAAGAGAAGATATCCTTGCTGATGTAGAAAAGATGGTAAATGAAGGCAAAAGCCAACAGGATATTATTAAGTATCTTAGAGATCTTGGATTTGTATTCATCCTTACAGAGGATTTCCTTTATCATTTCCCGGAATTTAAATTCGATAAGAAAGATGTGGGAGAACCCACCAACAATGGCCAATATCTCGATTCTTATTCATGGATGGCAAGATGTATAAAGAGAGCAAAAGATCCTAAGACAGATAAATTTGACCCTATGATTCTATTTGGGTTCAGTATTCTGCAAGGTCCCTCAAAGAAGATCGTTCCCTATCTGTATAAGGAAAGGAAGAAACCCTTTAGGGCTCAGACTGGTAAAACTACTATCTCATTCTCTCAGGCAGAATTTACTAAATTACCTAAGTATATGTTAGAGGCAGAACGAATTAAATTCTCTACAGAGCAACGACAATTGCTTATGACTCCGGATAAGAAACCATCTAAGTTCTTCTTAAGATGGGCATCAGATGCCATATTCCCCGATTCAATCAAGGAAAAGATGGCTGAGATCCTGAAGAGATAATCCACTACCTACCTCAGCAATATTTGCATATTATATATAAAATTTATATATTTGTATAACGAAATAAATAATAAGAAAAAAATGGATACAGAAACCAAGACGGTTATTAAGAACATTGCCCAAATCCAAGTTGAGGCACTAACTCATATCTCTAAAAATTTAGAGGATACAGACCATTACCTTCTTAAAAAACTTCTTCAGATAGAAGAGGGAGAAATAAGAGGAGTATTAGATAACATGATAAAACTCTATTCAGATATGGTAGAATATCCTCAACTTATAAAAACTCTTACAGAGTATCAATTATACATCTGCTCTCATATCCTATGGAAAATGGAGGAAGAATGGATAACCGATAATTCTCAAGGAGTTTTGGGAGCATGGGCAATCATTCAAAAATATACCAACGTATTACATCCGGAGTTAACACTTTTAAAACTTTAAATTATGGACAGAGAAGAATATCTTGAATCAGTTACCATGAATACTGGTATTAAAATGAATCCAGTAGAATCTTCTAATATAGAAGGTATTGGGTATAACAACAAAAACAAACACTTATGGGTTGCTTTTAAGGGTAACAAAGTTTACCGGTATGATTTAGTTCCCAGAAAAACTTTCGAAGAACTAATGAATGCCGAATCTAAAGGGAAATATCTTAATTCTCATATCAAAAGACAATATGAAGCTACAGGATATGAACTCAAAAACTAAACATATTATTTTTCCGTTTTCCATTCTGGGAGTTACTCTTTTGGGATTCACTATTGCCAACACCAATAGTACCCGGAGGGTAACTCCTCCTTATGTAAAGGAGAGTAGAGAAGATTCTATTAGAAATGTAAAACGGTATGAGGAAAGCAAAAGAAGAGATTCTATATTCTTTGCTAAAGTAGATTCTATAAAGAAACTAAAGGATTCTCTTAGTAATCAGAGATTATACCAATATGCTTTCCTAGTAAGAGTTACTCCAGATAATATAATATTTACCGCAAGGAAATCTGGTTATCAACAAGTAACTTTAGATGCTCATTATACTAAACCCAGAGTATATTACCAAGTATTCACTTCCGATAAACCTTTATCACCGGAGGAAGCTTCTGCTTATGCTGAAAAATATGAACATGATCCCAGTAAGGTAACTATATTAACCGTAGAACAGTATAATCAGAGATATGGTAAATCTTCATCTATTTCAGAATATGATATCTTTACTGAAGGTCTAGATTCCTACTATGATGATCCTGAAAACCTAGATGAGAACCCAGATGAAATCTTTGATTTCCTACTCGACTAGAGATCCTCAGCTATTGATAAAATAAATTAGAAATATTTTTCTATTTAAAAAATAGTTCTTATATTTGCATAGAGAAATTAATTAAGTAACATTTTAAATTAGTCAATTATGAAAAAAGTAAATTTGAACAAGGTAACCGAGTTAATTAACAACCAAGTATCTAACTCATTGAAGGAAGTTAAGGCTTCTAAAACACAAAAGCCAAAAGAAACTAAAGAATCTAAGGCTAAGGAAGAACCCAAAGCAAAATTGGTAAAAACTACTACCAAGAAAGCTTCTACTAAAAAGGAAGAAGTTGTCAAGGAAGTTGCCAAACAACAGAAACCCAATATCATCGAACAAGTAATCTCCAATCGGGAAGTGAAATACATTTACCCAGATGATGTTACTGATACTCTTTCAAGAAAGAAATGGAGACAACAAACCCGTAATGAACTTCGTAAATTAGAAAGGGAAATGCTCCGAATCTCAGATCATAACTCTAAAGAATACAAGTCTGCCCAAAATAAATATATTACCTTCCAGAAAAAAGTATTGAAGGTAGATGAAGCAGTATAATTAACCCTTTGTTAACCCGGGACTGGGAACACATTAGTTTGCTATTTTCAAATTCCCAGTCCCATATTTATTTTGGTTATGGACTATCGAATATTCTCCGATAAGGAGAGGGAAAAACAGGAAAAGGACATGGTAGAACTTCACAAGAGATGTGTAAAGAATTACCTTGTTCAAAGATCTCTCAAACACGGAAAGATTAAAAAATTCTTTATCGTATACGATTATTATCTAGGCACTGAGAATATAAGAAATTACTTTTTCAGGCCTATAGATATGTTCGTAAGGTTTTTATTGTTGGGTAAACTTGAAGAAATAGAAGATTATGTCAAAGCTGATTCTAGAAAGAAGAAAAGAAAACATAAGAGAAATAAAGGTATGGTATCTTCAGAGTCAAAAACTATACGAAGAAAAAATGGTAGAGATAAATAAGACCAGCAAGGTTTTATTCTCTGGGCCAGTATCTTCTATGGTTGCTTGTTGGAGAAATGCTTTACTCTTGGTAAGAAGATCTTATAGGATATCGAAAGAATCTAGAATTTCTTTAAGAAACCTTCAACATAGTACTAGGGATATTAATGCAGTAAATGACTTAGAATTAGGTCAAGGTGTTAAATTTATAATCATTGAATTATGTTTCGAGAAATAGTAAAAGATGTATATATCGGTAAATCACAACTGGGGATCTGGGTAAATGGGAAAAGGGTCCCCAAAGAAACTCTGGTAAAGGATATTGCCTTACCAACCCTACTGGGAAATAAATTGCCAGATTATGGTACCATAGGAAATTTTACCCAGTGGGAATTCGAAGTTAACCCAGGAGGCAATCACAAATTATTTATCACAGGTATACCCAAGAAAACTTATGACTTGGATTTATACCGATTAAAAGGGAGATTATGGTCATCCTATTACGAGGATGATAAAAGGGGATACTTATTTCAGGTATTACCCTATGATGTTAAACACTTAGAAACAGAGATATAATATAATGGAAACAAAAGATTACGTAAAGATATTTAGACTAGATCAAGAGAACTTCCAATTTAATAGAGAGGAGTTTATGAATAAAATGAGAGAAGATTTACTAGAAGTATGCCAAAGGCAACAAAAGATAAACCCAGTAACTGGTCACATATATTATTCAGATTTTAAAAAGGTAGTAAAACACTTCGAGGATAAATTTAATGAAATCAGTCGGCAAAGTATAAGACCTTTATCCCAGAATTTATGGAAGGCATTCTTTGCAACTCAGGTAGTGCCCCTAAGAAAACTCTGGTACCCAGAAACACAAAAAAGGATAGAGGAAATGAAAAATAACTCTAGTGAACAAGACAAAAAATCCTCGAGAGGTAAAAAAGGCAATTATGGCAAAGGAAATCGTTGACCTTCATGGCAATATTTTTAAGGTAATTAAAGGTTGGGAATTTTATAACAAGGTTCCCAACCTTGAAGGAAATTATACCTGGATATTTACTAGGGATAGGATTACCGATACTCAATTCATTTTGGCTTTAAATGAAGAACTCAATATAGCAGTTGGTTATTGGTATTCTAATATTTATCAACTATACGTAGCTCATCCTCTTAAAAGGATTGGATACGATGAATCTAAGGATATAAGAAAAGAATATTTGTATAATGGCAAAAGACAACATAAAAAGATTTCCTAGACCTATGGGAACTACTGCAATGGCAGCAGAATACCAAAAGAGTCAGAATCTTGAAGATTTACAAAAGGTATACAACTACATTATCAATCACTGGTTGATGGGTAATGGTATGCTATGTGGGATTATGTATGATATTAATACCTTCTCAACAAAGACAGGTATAGATATCAATTACATACGAGTATTTATGAGAGATAGATTATTGCAATCTAAGCTCTGGGATAAAGAAAGACAGGAAGAAATGCTACAGGCTCTATTGGGAGAACAAGTAGCATGGGCTTTAGAAGATAGAATGGAGATATCCCATCAGGTAAACATCCTAAGGGAATCTCAGGGAGGGCATTACACTCCATTCATATCGGCTGAATTGAATAAAGCTCTTAAGATGAAACTGGATTCTTCTACTTCATTACAGTCTATCATACGTACATTTATGGGTGGAGGAACTACCAATATCTTTAATCAATTTGGAGATACCCAGAATAATCAATTAAATCAGAACCAAGGTATATCAATAGAGGAAGCCAGAAAGATTATCCTAGAATCTCAAAGAGTAATGGACAAGCCACAGGAAGCCAAATTATTGGCAGATCACTATGATTTATCTTCTTTACCCGAGGTAGTTGCTACTAAGCAAGAGGGAATTGATACTACCAAAGAGGGCCTTACTTTGAATACTGCAGAGATGAGGCAAATTACCGATGATTACAAGGGAGCTATGGAACTCTCTTCAAGAGAACACCATGAATTAAGAAGAGAGATAGAAGCTAACATAGATCCCGAGGATCCAGACCCAGAGATAGATATGTATTTAGATGAAGAGCAATATGAAGAAAAAGAGCCTACATCAATAGCTGAACAATTCCTCAACAGGTAATCGAGGTTTATTGCATAATTAATTTATTATTTTTAAATTTGCATCAGATAAATAAATAATAAGATTATGGATAAAACCACATTAAAACAGCTTAAACCAGGTACACTATTCAGATTAAAAGATTCTGAATCCAGTCCAGTATGGGTAAGAGATCATTATGATAGGTCTTCTAAAACTTATGCTTGCCATAAATACGAAGACTACAATCATGAAGCTTTCTTCAAAGGAACCAGAACAGTATTCATTAATTTTACATATTAAACATTATGAACATCAAAAACCTATTCAACAGATTTCGTAAACAGGAACCAGAGTTAAGTTATTCCCTGAATCTAATTTACCTAGAAGATACTAGGGTAGTATTCAACCAGAATATACAATGTGCTAAAGACCTAGAGAATTACCTATCTGCCTATATAAGACTATTTGGCATGTATTCAGATAAGCCTTATGTACTAATCTATCAGGAATACAAAAGCAGATACTGGGTATATGACAAAGAACCTTACCTATTATACTACAAGGTACCACTCATAGTTAACCTCAGTAGAAAGCTATCAGGAAAATCAGACATGGTAATAACCAAAGAAAAATACCAAGCTGCTAAGGCTTTAGTTCCAGCCCATGAAGTATCTGATAGATTCAAGATACCTGAATATATTACGGAAGTCTTTACAGATATCTGGTATAAATGCCAAGGATATATGGATACGGACCATATTGGTTTAGAGGAGATACTGGAATTGATGCAGTACAATTGGTTAAAGGAATTTGAATTGCTGGTATTCAAGAGGAATTACGATACAGATATGTTATTCCTTAATCATTCTCTTACCTATATCTTGGACCAGACAGAAGAAGAGGGTCGAAGAATATGTATTCAAAACATTATCGAACGTAACATAAATCAAGAAAATCAAGATGAATGAAAACGAAACAATTTAACGTAAGCCAGTCTAGAATATATCCAGATATCAGGGATAAATATCTGGATTATATGGGAGAACAATATAATATGTTCATTTCGGATGATACTCTAAAGAATGATCTCAGAGAAATCCTTCGAAAGGGTACTAATAAAACTATCCATTTCAATATCCTAGAAAAGAACTCAGATCTCTTGGTATTTGAAACCTCTGAATACAGTAAGCTATTAGAGTTCACTAACCATTATCTCTGGATATTCAGGCTAGTAAACGATAAATGGAATTTAATCCGATACAGAGTATAAATTCGAAAGGCAGACTAATCATCTGCCTTTCTTAGCGTTTACACATATCCTCAGCTTAGTATTCCAGGGTTTGCATATATAAAATAAAGTAGTTATATTTGCAGAGTAAAATTTAATTAATAACTATTTAAAATTTTAGACTTATGAAAAATAATGAAACCTTCCAAACCACACAACATCTAGACAAGTTAGTTACTAATCTAGGTCTTCAAATCCAAGAATTATTTTCCTTAGACTTAGAGGAAATCCTAGATTACAGCAACAATCTAATGAATCTATTAGTTAATGCCTACGTTGAAAACCAATGCTTAGCATTATCTGCAATGATATCTAAACAGGACGGATTTGCAATATACTCTTTCTTATTTCAAACTCCCGATACTTCTAATGGTGCTGCAGATGCTCTAGTAAATTTTACCATGAACTTTACCGATGGAGAAGCTAATATCAAATCTATCAACAGAATATCTTCAAACATAATGCAAATCACATTTACAGTATGACACCCATAAGAAGACTTTTAAATATCGTACAATTTGATCTAGCCGAGAAACTAAACTTGGCTAGATTAAGATGGTACCATCTTAATCATCAGGACCAATACCTTCAATCAGTAATTTATGGTAATCCTGATAATTGTACCTTGTTCAGACTAAGGGAAGTACTTACTAATTTGCTTAGAGCTAACTTCTTAAGTTACTACATATTAGCAGATACTCCTGAATCTCTATCTATTTCAATACAAGGTAATGCTATCATTACATTTGTGATAACTAAAGACAATTACATAACTTTTACAATAACGAAATTATGAGCACAACTCCATACCCAGGTCCAGATGAAGTAATTATACCATCTCGTATATATTTCGATGAAGGTAAGAGAATAGATGTTAAAGTATGGCCTAAGACCCTTCAATTAACAGGTCCCACTAAGGATTTAAACAAGGTATTCAAAACCCTTGAAGAATATGATGATTGGTGGCATCAGTTTAAGAAAAAGAATCCAGATGCCTTCCGTAAAGATGTGAAATATGTAAAATCCATTAATGGCCTCTTCCTTATCCAGAAAAGGCTCTATCAGATACCTAATAGAAGCCTCAGCTAAGTAATCAGGGATATTGCATATTTAAAAATAAAGTATTAAATATGCATCAGAGAAAAGAAATATATTATTCATTTAAAATTTAGGCAGTCATGAACTTGAACAACATTACAACAGCCCTTAAAACCGGTATCACAATTTACCAATACGAACAATGGCAAAATACTGGTTCAGTCAACCTAATGCAAAAGGAATCCCACATGCTTTCCAAGGTTTGGCTTAAGACAAATATCCATAACCCAGATTCTTTGGATAAACCCTTTATCCAACTCTCTGCTACTTTTACTTCAGAATCGGATATCCAGGAATATAACGAATGGCTAGATGCTAACCAGTACAAGTTATATCCATTGCTATTGGATATTCTCAAGATATCACTAAAGGGTGATTTCCACAACTATTCCAATACTTCTAATATTCATTACGAAGGAGGGAAATTCCCAAGTATGCTTACCATTCAATTGTTTAACTTAGAATTCTAATGCCATGAAAACAATTGCCTACATCATGAGTACCTATCACATAGGTACTCATAACTTAGATATCAGGGATGTACTCAAATCCTATATCATTGCCAGATACTATGGATGGGAACCAAAAGACAAAGACCAAGCGGAAGAGATGATAACCCAATATACCTGTTATTACAATGCCATCAAGAGATGGAAATCCAATCACAAGAAAACAGAAATCCTTCATCAACTTGAGATATCAAACCTACTCGAACAATTAAAAAATAACTAAAACAATGAAAACAACAAATCCTTCATCAAGAATCACAATCAGTCAGAATGGTAATCAAATACTAACCTGCAAAGTATACAAAGAGCCCAACTATATATTATCTATGTCCAATGAAGAAATATTAGAACTCATCTCTGGACTAGACTATATGGGTAACATACCAACGGTACCAGACCTAGATAAACCAATAGAAATCCAAGTCTCAACCACCCGACAAATACCCTTAGAACAAAACAAAGAAGTCCAAACCAAAATCAAAGAGATAATATACAATAACCTTTATGATACTCTAGTAGATGAACTAAAGGGTACCATCTCTAGGTTCCAAGCCCAGTATAACATCCAAGAGATAGACCCATACCTACAGGATATACTTCAGAACCCAGAAAATCTAGTATCCCTCTCCCAACACCACAAAAGATAAATAAAAAGAATACCTAGAGCCTAGAAAACTCTAGGTATTTCTGTGTACACAAACCAAGTAATAATCAATTACCTCCCAAACAAAATAAAACCAAGTATACAGATACTAGGTACACAACCCACCTACCCCACTCCCAACAAAGAAATATACTATATAACAAGGTACACAATAAACCTCATATACACCTAATCTGAATATACACATATCACTAACTAAGATACAAATCCCCTATATCACAATCAATATATAATAATACCTATAACTAATACTAATATACATATCTTAGGATCTTGGTTTGGACTTCTTTTCTGTGTACCAACGGGGGTTTTTCGAAAAAGTCAGGAACATACCCATTTGGCTGCCCCCACTATACCAAACACTATAGCTCTCAAAATTTAAAGTACTAAATCCTTGAGGCCCCAAAGGCCATTTTATTGCCTAAAATCACCATACATGGCCCCTCAAATCACAGAAAAGCAAAAAGTACACTCTGGCAATAGTTTTTGAGATACGTATATGAGCCTTTTTGACACGTAGCTATTTTAGTAACGCCTATATATAATATACTAATATGGGTGGGATTTAGATACGTATGTATTTTAGCTTCACACGTGTAATTGAAAAGTGTTCTGTTTGGCTAGTTTGTGTAATCTAGGATTTAGGTTGTGATTTTGTGTACCTAGACTCGGATTTTAATTGCCAAGAGGCTAGGATTTATATTAAAATTGTGTACCTAGAGGGGCCATTTTAGGCTCGGATTTTATAAAACTGGGTACACAATTTATGCCATAAATGGTCTCGGATTTAATAAATTTCTAGGCAATCAAGGGGCCAATTTTAATTGCCATCCTAGTAATATTGTTGTTAATTGCATAAGTATTTATATTATGGTTATTTTAGATAATTCTAGGACATTAGGGGCCTTCGAAAGGTAATCGGGGATATTGCATATATAAAATATTGTTCTTATATTTGCATAGAGAAATTAATTATTCATTTTTAAATATAGACAATATGAAAGATTTTAAACTGTACACTCAATTCAATTTTGCAAAATGCGTTCACCTCTCCCTGCTCTCAGTTCCCGAAGGTAACCTATGCTCCTCTCCCGAAGGCATCATTAGATTCATTAAGCCTTACTTACGGGATACTTTCGAAGATCCTATCGTTAACGAATCCGGAAGCCTTTACACTGTATCAATTGACTTTAACTTTTAAAATATCCTAACCATGGCAACAAAACAAGTAACCATCTCCAACATTAAATTTAATCTCAGTACTGAACCTCTGGTTAACGATCCAGAGGTTTATCCCGATTATCCTTCAGTCCCAGTAAATCAGATAACCAATGAGATCATCACTAATCTTATTAACTACTTACCAGAGTATCCCTGGTACGAATACATATATAATTCAAATGACCAATTCGACGAAAACTTACCAGAGCTAATAAATGCTGGCAATCACCTTATCAGCCTTTACATTAATACCGACGATTGCCTAATCGAATTTTCTACCGAGCAACCAGATTCTTCAGATAACCTTTTTTACTATCCCTTTACTACAGCTGGTATATACTTCACAGTATACTTCGATTAAAACTAACCTAGTAATATTGCCCAGGCCTAACTAAGGTACCTGGGCTTTTTTATGTACATACCTAAGAGGCCATCTATAGACTTCATATAATTACCTAAGAGGTACTAGAGCTTTACTACACATATACTTACTAGCCTTATATAAGAACCCACTAGGCCTATCTATAGATCTTATAAGGCTTACCTAAGTACGCTAACTATCAACCATATATGGCCTTCAGGTAATAGGTATATAATATACAGATATTCTATAGCCACTTAAAAGGCCCTCCGAAAATCCCCTAGAATCTTCTGGCCATGGGGATTTGAATAGAGGATTACCTAGAGGATATAGTAATGGAACCATAGATGGCCTTAACCTTGTTATCATATAGGTATTATATAGCGGACAACGTGCGGGCAATTTAGGCCGCCCGGAGGTTAATGAGTGGAAATTTGATAAAAATTTTTGATAATAAATAATGTATGCGCAAATAATAAAATTTTTGGGATATGCAAATATTTTCTGAAAATTATTCTTAAAATAATAAAATTCATTTTTAACAAAAATTTTTCTCGAATTTTTTTGTAGATTAAAATAAAGTCCTTATCTTTGCAATGTCGGAAACGATAAGAGTTCTAAAATTTAATAAGAAAAATTTTCAAAAAAAAATCTTTGAAAATTTTGCAGATTAAAATATTATTCTTATATTTGCATAGAGAAATAAAACAAAAACCTTTTCGAGTTTCTAATAAGACTTGAATTTTTATCGAAAAGGTTATAATAAAATAAATTCAAAAATTCAAGCATTTTTATTATGATACAAGAAAATTTAGTTTCAGTTAATGAGAATGCAAATGTTGAAAATTCTTCAAAAGAAAAAGTAAACAAAGTGAGTGCTAAAAAAGCTAAAGCACAAGCAAAAGCAAACAATATTCTTTATAAGGATATTTTAGCTAATTTAAATAAATCCACTGAGGGACTTTTAAAAACTTCTTTTGGTGTTAAAAAATCAGACATCTATAAAGAAGAAATTTTTTCAGAACTTTCAGATAAAGAGAAAAAAGTTGCTCGAAAGAAATTTCGTAATACAATTCTTTCATTGTCCGAAAGTTTGACACAAGAAAAGGACAAAACTCGCTTAGAAAAACTAAAAAAAGCGTTTTTAGATTTTTATAAACAAGTTTACAAAGTAAATGATTTTTCGCTTTCTTCTGTTTGTTCTGAAAATATGAAAGAAACAAACAAAGAAATTTTGAAAAAGGCTTTACAAATCGTGAAAAAATAAATCAATGTTTAACTAAAGTAGGGATTTAGTTCCCTACTTAAAAATTATAAATCATTATGAAAACTATTAAATTTTTACAAGAAAGTTTTGAAACAAAAGAAAGATTCCAACAAGAAATTAGTATTAAATATTTTTATAATTTGGATATAGTAGAGAGCATAGATTTTCGTATTAATCAACGCAATATTAGATATTTTTACGAAGCTATGCAAAATTTTGAAAATTTTTTAGTAAACGAGTTTAAAGAAAAGAAAACTAATTTTTGTAGTGCAAACCAATTTTTAGAAAGCATTAATGACTTTGATAAAATTCTTTTTGTAATAATTAATTACATGAAAACATATTTTGATTTCTGTAAAGATTATTCTAAAATTAGTTTACATGTACATTTAGTCCAATTTGATTTTACTACGAGTGTTTTAATTCAAGGTTTCTATAATTATAGTCATAGGGATTTAAGTTTTTCTACTAAATTTGAATCCCAAGTATTAGACTCTGAAAATGAATTGCTACAAGAAAAATTAGACTTAATTAGAGAAGAATTATATAAAATAATGGGAATAGACCCCGATTTACAAAAAAAAGGACATGAAGATAATTACGTGTTTAATTTAAATATTGAATCCGATAATCAAATAGGATTTTTTTTGCAAGCAACTGAATTATAATTAATTCTTAAAATTTTTTAGAAAGTAAGGGAATGTTTGTCCCTTACTTTTTTTTGACTTATTCTAAATAAGGGCTACCGTACCCCGCATTCAGTACCTGGTATTTTTAGGCTTTCGTATTAAGGGCATACCCAGAAAAGCCTTGAACATACTACACACAAAAATTTCTACACACGTTAAGGGCATACCAAGACACAACATACAAAGAAGCCAGAGAATAAAAACATCCCTGGCATTCAAAATCTTAATCCTTACCATACTCTTCCTTAATCCTTTCCAAATCCTTTAAAGCCAATTTCAAAATCTTAATCCTATGTGGGATATATTTCTTATAGTAAGGAAACCAATACCCAGATATACGATTCTCTCTATCAATCTTATCTATGGGAGTCTTCAACCATCGATTACCTCTTATAGTATGATACTCTCCATAACCTATGAAACTAAATCCGGAAGGAAACCAGAGATGGGTAATACCAAACCTTTCAGGTTGGAACCAGGGTTTAATTACACTATGCCAGAATTCGTGATCCTGACTATTGAATATATTACACATTCCCATGGCAGTTCCACTATGCTCTAGGAAATCAATTACCTTGATTATCTCATGCTTTACTTTCTCATAGTTTTCGAATATCCTCATCTCTATGGTGAAGTTATTCTTTGCCTTTTCATCGATATTACTCATGATACTAATCCATATAAGAATATTATAAACCAAGCCACTAGGATAAAGATATAAGGGATTGCATACTTCTTAAATGGGTATCCCTCTATCCCATCATGGAGGGCATATATAAATACTATTGGCCATAGTAACATCATTAATGCTACTCCCAGTAACTTAAACCAAGTAAAGCCAAGGCATACTAGAGCATCAAAATTCATTGAGCTACCCTTATAATTACCGTGACTATCGAAGTGATAGTAGTTCTTAGGTTTTAATACTTGCTCAGATCCTAGGTAGGGTGGTAGGTCCTTTTTAATGAACCTACCCTTGCTATCTCTTGCCCTTTCCCTTAGGAGTTTAGGAGCAGATAAATCTTCGTCGTAATCTTTAATTCTAGCCATTGTTTTTCTTTTTAAAGAATATTAGGTAAATAGGAAATAAAGGTAATACTAACCAGATTGTAAGGAATAATAGACGAGGTCTTATCATCCTGATTTCTTGACATAACATCTTGGTTAGAAGTATAGAGGGGATTAGGCATATCCCATAGATTATGCCTAATCTTATCCAAGTACTATTCATTGAGTTTTTCGATTAGTTTTTTAAGTTTCTTATCTAAGGTTATCACTTTCTCAAGAGTTTCATCATCCTTGTGTTTCCCGTTATCATCCAACCATTTTTTGATTGCCTCTAAGGATTTCTTAGATTGGTGATATGCAACAAAGGAATTGTACTTCTGTTCATTCTCTGTAGTACAAGGTAGGATTATTGCATTACCTTTCCCATCTAATCGAGTAAATTGACCCTCTAGATTTGTTGTTCTAGTAATTATTACCTTATTAGATAATATTGCAGTACCATTCTTTTTATCGATAGATACTACGTTTGCCTTTTCCATTAGGGTTTTGTCTTGGTAAATTACCGAGTTACCCTCTTTGAGTTTTATTACTTCTTTTTTCATATAAATAATGTATTTATTTCGTTATACAAATATACTATTTTATTTTTAAATATCAATCATTATTAAATAAATTCTGCAAATCTTCTGAGGTTATCCCATGCTGACGGTAGTAGTCGTATTCCCAAGGATTGAGAGGTTTGCAATTGACTGGGTATTCGTCTCTTAATTCGAAAGGCAAATAGCCAAGAAATTCTATACTGTTGAAATACTGTATCTTACCGTCAGTAAATAAGAAATATTTCAAGGGTCTATCGATTGCCTTACCGAGATTACTTCCTATTAATCTGATATCCTTGTTGGCAATGTAAACATGATACTTATCAGTTATCAAATATACCTGGGTATTCCAGGGTTTCTTCGATTCATCTAAGGTTTTCCTAAACCAATCAACCATAATCTGTTGTTTCTTTTCCATAACCATAATTAAATTATTTATTCATTGATAAATAGAACTCGATATACCTACCTAAGAAAGGCTACAAGCAATACTTTATCCTCTTTAATGTAAACTCTAAGAATTTATATTATGGATAAACTTACTAACGAATTAATTGCCAAGGTTGCAAACAAGTTAAACCTTGAACCAGCTCTGTTAAAGACAGTAACTGTAGTAGAATGTGGTAATCGAGACGGATTTTTACCCTCTGGTAGACCTCAAATTCTCTTCGAGGGTCATGTAATGTGGAAATATTTGAAGATAAAACTCGATGGAGAAGGTAAAAGAACCTATTTATACGATCTAGCCAAGAGAAATCCATCCTTAGTTTATCAAAAATGGACCAAAGAATTCTACTTAGGAGGTGAAGAAGAGTGGAAAAGACTCAAAGCAGCTCGTAAAATTGATGAAAACTGTGCTAATTTAGCTACTTCTTGGGGATTGGGACAGATTATGGGCTTCAATTATCAGCTTTGTGGATGTCAATCAGTGGATGAAATGATCCAAAAGATGTCTGAATCTCATGAAATGCAGCTAGAAATGATGTACCATTTCCTCTATAACTCCGGTTTAGTGAAGCATTTGAAGGCAAAAGACTGGGATGCCTTCGCTAAAGGATATAATGGTCCTGGTTACAAAGATAATAACTACGACCAAAAGCTAAGAAATACCTATGAAAACTTTAAAGACAAGCTATGAAAGTAATCTACAACAACCTTATACCTTTCAAGGGATACAAAGCTATCAACATCTTTGGTTTAGTGTTTGTAAGAAAGGGGGCTAAGTTTACTGAGGTGGATTATAACCATGAACATATACATTCAAAGCAAATGGCTGAGATGTTATGGGTATTTTTCTACCTTTGGTATGGAATCGAGTACTTAATCATCCTTTGTTTTGCTAAATGGAACAAGCAGAATGAAAGGTATCATGATGTAAGTTTTGAGGAAGAAGCTCATAATAATGATTCGAACCTGGATTATATTTCAACTAGGAAGCATTATGCTTGGTTCAAATACATAAAATTGAGAAGTTACAAGAAATGAAAGACTTAAAAGTACTGGGAGTATGTGGAGGGCAAGGAGCCCTCCTATTCCCTTTTAGAGATAAACTTATTGGAAATATAGAACCTCGTGGAGTATTCCATACCGGTAGAGAAGAACAGTGGAAAGCTAATTTCAAAGGCATACCTTTCTTAAAAGGGTATGAACTACCAGAAGATTGGCATCCAGATATCATATTATCTAGCCCTGATTGTGGTAGTTGCTCAGTAATGAGATTATCTAAATCTAAGACCCTAGGAGACCCTAAAAGTAATAAAAGTATACAACTAGTATTTCAAGCAATTCAATATTACGAACCTGCTCTCTTTCTTATAGAAAACCTACCAAGATTGCTATCCCTCATTTCTAAAGAAATGTTAACGGATTTCTTTAAGAACTATAAACTTATTTTTCACGAAAGAAGCGTTTCTGACTTCGGAAACTCCCAAGTATCAAGAAAAAGATTAGTAATTATCGGAGTTCATTTAGACAAGGGAAAAGAGTATTTGGATTCTTTTAATGAAGTATTCCAAGTAAATACTCCAAAACTTACTAGAGATTTACTAGTACAAGCCCCACAGGAAGCTTTAATTCCATTCTCTGATAAAGTTTTAGCCATGTATGATTATCGGAAATTACCTGAAAAGAAAAATCTTACAGTCAGACAAGTAAGACAACTTTGGACTCATGATTTCAAGGATGAAAAGAAATGGCCTATTAAAACTGCTAAGATGAGTACTCTCCCGGGAGTATATCGATTGGAAGATGATAAACCACCTTTAACACTCAGACCCTCAGATAGGCAATTTAGACCTGATGGGTATCCTTTGGGTATTTATGATTTCAAGGCAATTATGGGATTCCCTGAAAATTACCGAGTATTTATTCGAGGATTTGCAACTTGGGATCCTAAGACTTATCATTACTGGTTAAATAAAGCTAGGTATACCTTGAGCAAAGGGTCAGTATATGAAGTAGGATTATGGTTTAAGAAATGCCTTAATTTCAAGTGAATCCCCCCTATATAAATCTAATAGGCTTTTAAAGGGTATTGGAATAAGGAATATTGGAATAAGGAATACTGATATAAGAATCAATCAGGAAAAGGGATTGTTAAGGGAAAAACAAAGCCAGTTTCGTAACTGATTGAATTTGAATTAGTTGGCTTATGCCAGACTTGGCAAATGAATGCCAAGCACCTGATATAGAGTGAGTTGACTATTATGAATTGAAACCGAAAAACTCAAGTAACAATGAACAAAGAAATTTTATACAGAACGGAGATATTACCGAAAAATCTGAAGAGTATGTTTAATCTCTTGGCAACTTTTTATAATCGAGTTGTAAAGAGTCACAAGGGAAAAATCAGAATGAGTATTACTCAAGATTCAAAAGGGATTGATATTCGATTTAGAATTCCGACTACTGACTTCAGTAATAATTTCAAAGTAATTTTGGGAGTAATAATTGATAGATACAAAACAAAAGATGCCTATCTCAGATCAAAAGATGAAGAAGCTTAAGATTGCCATGGTAGTCCTTTTACTAGGATTTACTATTTACCTTTGCTTCAGGAATTACAAACTGAATCAACAACTCAGTATGTTACCTGATAAAGAGATCATTCAACATACTGATACAATTTATTTGAGGAAAGATTTCCTGCCAATTTCCTACGATAATTTACTTAACCCAAGTAGAATCCTTCTTTACAATTATCAGAATTGGGATAAGCCGCCTATTCATGCCGCTAATAAACCTGATTCTATAATCTCAGAGAAGGATTCTCTTGTTCAATTAGTAATCGATAAGAATCAACTTACATTGAGTTTCCTTAATCAAAACTCAGGAATTTATTCTAGTAGGTTATTCAATATCGACCCTAATAACTACAAGTATTCTTGGTATAACGGAAAACTTACCACACAAGAAATTAAATCTAGAATAAGATTAGTTCCTTATGTTTATGGTAAGTACCGACCCTTTAACAATCTATGGGATTTGGGAACAGGAATTTCAATCGAGACTAAGAGATTTAATTATAAACTGGGGATAAACAGTTTTTATTACCCAAGATATTTCTCAGGTATCAAAACTGATTTAGAACTGGTAGTAACTTATAAATTTTAGATTTTTTATGGCAAAGAAGATACAGGAAACACCCACTAATCTTACAAGAGAAGAATTATCTAATCTATCTAGGGTTACAACGGATGTTTTCTTTTTCAGTCTTTTTTGTTATGTGATACATCCAGTGAGAGGAAAGGTTCGATTTGAATTATATCCGTATCAAAAAGCCGTACTATACCAATTTATACTCCAGAGATTCAATATCTTGTTAAAGTTCAGGCAAGCGGGTATTACAGAACTTATATCTATGTACTGCTTATGGCTGGCATCATATCATCCTAATAAGAAGATAAACATTATCTCCATTAAGGATACAACAGCTAAGAAGGTACTTAAGAAGATTAAGTTCATGTATAAGAATCTTCCATGGTATATGCAAACCCCGATCATTAACGGAAGAACTGGGGAATTTGGTTCTGCCTCTATGATTGAATTCGATAATGGTTCATTCATAGAATCAATCCCAACATCTTCCGAAGCCGGTCGTTCAGAATCTCTTTCTCTCCTGGTAATTGATGAGGCTGCAATCGTTCGGTGGGCTTCAGCTATTTGGGCAGCTGCCTTCCCTACGCTTTCCACCGGAGGTTCAGCCATCATCAATTCTACTCCATACGGTATGGGTAATTTTTACCATTCAACATGGGTAGATGCTATAGCTGGAGGTAATCCTTTCAATGCTATTCGATTATATTGGCAGATGCACCCAGAACGGGATCAATCTTGGTATGACCAGATGGCTTCTGCATTGGGTCCAAAAAGAACTGCACAAGAAATCGACGGAGACTTTCTTTCTTCAGGTAATACAGTATTTGATATGGCAGATATCAAGGCTATCGAAGATTGCTTAAGTGATTATCCAGTTTTAAAATATCGTTTCAATCGTCAGTATAGACAATTCAACGAACCAGATCCAAATAAACAGTACTTTATCGGTGCAGACGTTGCAACAGGTAGAGGCTCAGACTATTCTTCTTTCACTTGTATGGACAAGCTGGGAGAAGAACAAGTTGTGTATAAGGGAAGAATGGCAGTAGATAAATATGCTAGGTTACTGGGAGATACTGGGCAATTATTTAATTTTGCTGTTGTAGCTCCAGAATCTAACGACGTTGGGTTAGCAGTAACTTCTGCTCTTCAGTCAGAAGGTTACCCTAACCTATATTACTATCAAAAGCTTCTGAAAAAGAAAGGTAAGTCCAGACCAGAGGTTGATAAATCTCCAGGTTGGTTAACTACCCAAAAGAATCGTTCAGTAATTATAGAGGGTCTAGAACAAGATATTCGAGAAGAGAATATTATTGTGAAGGATCCTTTCTTTGTTCAAGAAGCTCCTACCTTTATATATGATGGTTTGGGTAGACCTGTAGCCATGGGTAAACACAGAAATAATACTTCTGCTGTAGATGTGGATTTGGAAGGAGATGTTTATTCTGACGATGATATATTTGGTAAAGCAATTTGTAATCACATACGAAAAGGAAAAACTAATGTAATAATACAACCGAAATGAAAATTCTTAAGTTTTTTGGATTCGATAGAAGGAATCGATCTCCAATACAAGAAAACAAGGCTAATCCTCCAAGTAAAAAAGAGGAGGTACCTATTTCACCCGGTAGAGTATCGGAACCGGATGATGACCCAGGTAACTTCATTCATACATTGAAAGGCTTAACTCAGATGGTTACGCCTTCTTTTCGTGTTGAAGTGATTCAGCTTTTAAGGGATTTATATAAAGTGAATCCAGATGTTAACATAGCTTTACAGGATATGTTTAAGCTTGCTAATACTGGTCACAACATAACCTTCCCTAATAATACCGATAAAGAGGCTGATAAGATGAGAGATCATCTTTCTAAGGTATCCTCTAAATGGTCTAACTATACTGCTGGTATGGATGGTTTGGTAAACAAGATGATAGTTCAATTGATGATTAGTGGAGCTATCTCAGTAGAAGCTGTACCAAATGAAAAGTTAGAGGGTCTAGCTACTGTATTATTCCTCAAACCAGATAGGATAGTATTCAAAAGAGAGAATAATGGTGTATACAGTCCATATCAGAGGAACACTCTTTGGAATGGCTCGAATAAGCAAGATTATATCAAACTTAATACAGAGACCTACTGTTATGTTGGTATGTATAATGATACTGATGAACCTTACGGAATACCTCCTTTTATGGCATCTTTGGATTCATTAAAGGGTCAGCATGATATGAAAACTAACTTTAAACATATCATGGAAATCTGTGGTATGGTTGGTTTTCTAGAGGCTTTGATGGAAAAACCACAACAGAAACCTAATGAAAATGTAGAAGCTTATACTAGAAGATTAAATAGGGAGCTAATACGTTTGAAACAGAATGTAAGGGAAGGTATGAAGGATGGAGTAGTAACTGGTTACATTGATGACCACCAGTTTAAACTTAACTCTACTTCAAAAGAGATGAGCAATATTGATAAACCCTGGAATATGAACCAGCAATCAGTTGCTAATGGTTTGGGAGTAAATGGCAACCTAATTGGAGTACAAGCTTCCATTGGAGAAGGAGCAACTGGTATTATGCTTTCTAAGCTTATAAGTCAGCTAAAGAATATCCAAATGATAGTTTCTTATGTTCTTAAGTTTATTTATGAACTAGAACTACGTCTGGCTGGCTTTGATTGCAAGGGAATATCCATTACTTGGGGATCATCCACTATCTCTGATGAGGTTAAAATCCAACAGGGTAGACAGTATAAGATTCAGAACCTTGACTTACTTTACAAGGCAGGTATCATTTCTCAATATCAATATGCTTGGGAAATGGGTTATGATTCTCCTTCAGAAGAAGAACCAAGAGTTTCATTGGAAGACCAATTTGCTAAGGGAGGTAATTCAGACCCACAAGAGGGTACTAAGAAGAAACAGAGACAGGACGATAAGAATCAATCCGCTCGTAGATCAAGAGATAAAAATAACCCGGCTCCTTCACGAGGAGATCAAAATACTAAATCAAGATGAGTAAACCGATTACTAAAAAGAACAGAGAACATTTGGATTCTTTAGTGATAGGTAGTGGTCATACTATAATGGCTGGGTATATCCCAACATCCATAGAACCACAAACCTTCTCGGAGAATTTTTATAAATGGGCTCAAACTTCTAAGGAGTCAGTCAGTCAATTTGGTTTTTGGGGAGGAGAAATAGATTATAATACCTATTATCCTGACTTGAAGCCAGAAGAACTTACTCCTAAAGATGAGGAGTTTATTGAACCAATGTTCAGATTATTATCTGCAACTATTGTGTCTAAGAACTGGAATCCTACCGATTTTAGTCAAAATGGAGTATTAAAAGCTTCTATGAGAATGCTCTTAGGACAAACAGTAAACTGTGACCATGAGACTAATATTGGTAATGCTATTGGAGCTGTATCACAAGTTATCTGGCAAGATGAATACAAGGATGGTTCTTTTGTTATTCCTGCAGGTATTAATGGTATATTAAAGATTGATGGTAAAGCAAATCCGAGAATTGCTAGAGGCATTCTTATGGATCCTCCATCTATCCATTCTAACTCAGTAACAGTACAGTTTAAGTGGGATAAGTCTCACCCAAATATGGAAGATAACGAATTCTACCAGAAACTGGGTACCTATGATTCTAAGGGAGTTATGGTACGAAGAATCGTTACTGAAGTAGTAAGATACTTAGAAACTTCTTTGGTATCTCATGGAGCTGATGCTTTTGCTCAGAAGATTGGGGATGATGGTAAAATCATTAATCCCAATTTTGCCAAGAGAACTTGGGCTTCATACGAAGAATATAGAGATGATAAGTCTAAACAGTATTTCTTCTATGATACGAAAACTGATCTAGCTTTGTTCAGTGAAAATAACGATACTTCCCAATCTTATGATGATAACCAAGGAAATCAAAATCCTAATAATAAAGATATGAATGAACTACAAAAATTTTTAGAAAGAATCTTTGGTAAAGATTGCCTTACTCTTGCCGAAGGTACAGAGATGAATGAGGAAACTGCATTTGCAGCCATTCAGGGATTGGTTAATTCTCGTAACACTCTTCAGACTACTGTGGATAACTTAACTACAGAAAAAACTTCTCTTACAGAACAGGTTACTAATCTGAATGCAGAAGTTGCAAATCTGAAAGAAATGGCTCAGGTAGGTAAAAACCACATTGCATCTCTCCGTGGAAATGCTGTTGCAACCTATAAAAAACTTATGGGTGACAAAGCTGATGAAACTATCGTTACAATGTTGAATGCCGAAACTACCGGCATGGTAACTTTGATCTCTCTTACTAAAGATTACCAAGCTCGATTGGAAGAAAAATTCCCAATGACCTGTGCTAAATGCGGTTCTCATGATGTAAGCCGTGCTTCTTCTGCAACTGAGGCAGAGGATAAATCCGATAACAAAGCTACTGCTCAGAATTCCGAAAAGAGTACTGAAGAGATTCTGAAAGGTATCTATTCAAACAAATTAAAATAATCTCTAAAATAAGAAGAATATGAATACACATCCTACTACTAAGCTGGTAAATCAGGATCAACCGATGACTCTGTTTGGTGAAAAAACTCCCAGAGCGGTGATCTATAAGAGCGAATCTCACAAGTTGCATCAGGCTTTCTGTGTAAAAGAAAACAAAGTTATTCATCAGGGTATGCCGGTAGCTTTGGATACCGAGGGTAATATCGAACCTTATATCCCGGGTGGAGATGGCAGCCAGGTTTATCTGGGTATAGCTGTAACTGACAACATTAACCCAGCTTATCAGGCTCAAAGAAATTTCCCCGTAGAAGTAACTGTAGCTGTAGAAGCTTTCATGGTTGTAAACTGGGTAGCTAAAGAGGCTATGGAATGTGGTTATGTAAAACCCACAGATACCCTGTTGATTGACCGTTTCATCACTGCTGAAACTTCAGCCGATGAAACAAAATTCATTAGCATCGTACCGGCTGATGAAGCTAATGATATTATTCAAGTATTGGTACGCTAATCATTAACTGAACATTAAAAGAACAATGAATACAGAATTTGCACAATTGAAAATGGAAGACCTTAGAAAGGAACTTCCGGAAATGGTAAGAAGTTTGGAAGCATACCGTCAGGGTTCCAACAACACATTGCCTATTGAAGTTACTCTGGAAGAACTGGTACAGGGTAAATATGGTGTATCACAGGATGCCTTCTTTGAAAAGTTGGGCATTAATCCGAAGATTGATACAATGCAGAACATCTTCACTATGCCGCAACAGAATATCCGTTGGATTGTACCGGAAATCATCCGTGCTGCTATTACAACTGGTATGCGTCAGGCACCTTTCTACCCGAACATCATTGCTTCAGACCAATCAATTAATGGTTTGCAGGTAACTATGCCGATGGTAAATATGTCGGATGCTGCTCCCGCTAAGGTAAATGAAGCAGAAACAATTCCTTTGGGAGATGTAAGCTTCGGACAGAAATCAGTTTCTCTGTTCAAAATCGGTAAAGGATTTAAACTTACTGACGAAGTTAAAAACTACGTTTCAATCGATGTATTGGGAATCTATCTCCGTGACTTTGGTATTCAGTTGGGTTATGCTATGGATACTTTGGCAATGGATGTTTTGATGAACGGTAACAAAGCTGATGGTTCTGAATCTGCTCCGGTTATTGGTGTATATGAAACAACCAACGGTATTACTTATAAAGACTTGTTGCATATCTGGGTTCGTGCTGCTCGTATGGGCCGTAACTTTACTACTATGATTGGTGGTGAAGACCAGGCTATCGAGATGTTGAACTTGCCTGAATTTAAAGAACGTCACTCAGGAACTACAGAAGCTACACTGAATATCAAGTCTCCGGTTCCCAATAAGGCTGACTTCTATATTCACCCGGGAACTCCCGATCAGCAGTTGTTGATGGTAGATACCCGTGCTGCCTTGATTAAGCTTACTGCTAAACAGTTGATGCTTGAATCAGAAAGAATCGTATCTAATCAGACTGAAGCTGTATATGCTTCTCTGACTACAGGTTTCTCTAAGATGTACCAGGATGCTGTTCTTCTGTTGGCAGCTAACAAGAAATTCTCTGAAGCTGGATTCCCGAGCTTCATGAACATTGACCCATACCTATTGGTTAACTTAGAATAATATCCGGGATTTCTTCATTGTATTTTTGTCTAATTTCTCCCCGAACAGTTTCAATCCATTCTGTTCGGGGTTTTATATTATAACCTAAAATAAAAGATTATGGCTACTACTTACATTGTAACAGTTGGAACTAATGCCTACAGTTTTAACGACCAGGTAACAGGTATTTCAATTGCAAAAGGCGAAGAGAGAGAACTTACTGCCCGTCAGTACAGAACAAAACGTATTCAGAAAGCTTTAGTTTCTGGCCACTTGGTTTTAGTTCCGGATAAGAACAAAACTGCCAAGTATACTGCTGAGGATATCGAAAAGCTTGACAAGAAGCTAGCTGCTCAGTTTGCAAAGGGTATGGAAATCAGTAAGATTGCCAAAGCTTATTCACTTGAAGAAGCTAAGCTGATTGCTAAGAAACATGAAATCGAAGCTGATCCGAAAGATACCGTAAAAGATATCCTTGAAGTTTTACTTGAAGATTTCGAAGAAAACAAAGAATAAACAAATCCGAATATAAATGAAAAAGAATCTAGACTTCACATATGTAACATCAGGTCTGGAAGTTTCATTTAGAGTATTAACCAAAGTCCCGGCCAAATCCATTTTTGACTGGGACTTTGGCGATGATAAGGGAGAGGTTTTCAATGGTGGAAGACATCAATCTTACTCTTATGAGAAGTCTGGATTTTATGATGTAACCTTACATGTCACTAATTCTGATGGATTAGATTTGACTTGTACTCGAACCGTAGTTGTATGTAATTATGGGCATACTACTCTTCAGGATACCATCTACAATTTAATAGATAGGTATATTCCCAAAGAATTGCATGAGAGTATGACCATAGAAGATAAAACTGCATACATAACTAAATGGCAATTATATATCTTCCCACTAGTAAACCATGTTATACCACCAGATAAATATAATGATGAATTATGGTATGAGGGACTAGAAAACCAATTAATTATGGAATTGGCTGTATGGGATTATCTCAATATACAAATACAAAATATACTGTTGGTTGCAGGAAATAGTTTTAGAGAAATTATCTCCACTGAATCTCATGGACCAGACCAAGATGGTGATTCACCTGGAGAACATGCTAGAGGAGATAGGATAAAACAAATTACTACTGGTCCTACTGAGGTACAGTATTATGATAAGATATCCGAAAGTATATCTAGCTTATGGAGTACTTATTCAAAGATGATTCAACCTGGAGGGTATATGGATGAACTAAGAAAGAATCTATGTATGCTGGCATCTAGGTTAGAGATATACTTACCATTCTGTGATCAAATTGAACGGTTAGTAGTACCAAAAGTAGTAAATCATCGAAAACCAACTCCTTTGGGAGGACCTAATCCAACAGCCCCTCTCAATAAAGCAAGTAAACCTTCGTTAACCATAATAGATAAGAAATCATGACAAAAGAACCTTGGAGAATGGTTAAGAACCATTCTTGGAATAGGTATAAAAAGATTATCACTGATTTCTTAGACTGGGATGCTGGAAGACAAACAATTACTTGGGCTAAACATGTTAATCAATATCTAAATCATGCTGAGGATGATAGCCCAAGATATTATAATATTCCCATAGAAGCTTTATGCTATTACAATGCTTTTAGGAACTGGCCAATAAATAAAGCCACAGTTTCTGGAGAATTAGATGATGAGAACCTTTCTATACTTATTTCAAAGAATTACATAGAACAAATCGGATATCTCAATCAGGAAGGTTATTGGAACTTTAACTGGTCTGAGGATAGATTTGTTATCAATGGGATAGTATATAAACCTTCTGGAGATACTCAAGTATCTCAGGCTAAAGATGAAGCTTTGGTATTCTTGGTAATCCTCAAAAGGGATAGAGATACTAAAATCAAATTCGTAGAACAAAATCCATAAAGATATGAAAATGTTAATGTTACGTTTCACCAAGCTTAACAATGTAGAAGGCGATTGGTGGGACAGTAATCTTATAATCTTGAATGGACCTTCTGGAGTTCACATAGAAATGCCTGGTACTGGTAATTCGGCTACTACCATGCAATCTATGACTGGTATGAAGTTCGTATCAAATTACCAAGATTACTTTGGAGAGGTATGGGATAAAGATATACCTCATATAGGCTTTGGCCAAGTTATTAAGTTCAGAGTTAGGAAATTACCTGATTATGCCGTAGTAGTTGGGGATATAGAGGATGGAGGAGATGTTGACCCAGATAATCCAGATGATATCCCAAATGCTTTTGCTGGTAAAGAAAAAGAATACTTCCGTGGTAATAACTCAGAACTGTTATTGGGAAAGAATAAAGTAACACCTTAAAATATATACATATGTACGTTAGTAAATACTACACTTGCGAAGAGATTGACCAACGGCTATTACAGGGTTATTATGATGACTCTTTGGCTCATGGTTTTGTTGGAACTCTTAAAGAGTTCTGGGCATTCTTCTTATCAATTGCAAACAAGGTAGATAAGAAAGAAGGTTGGGATTTGTCAGAAAATAACTTCTCTGATGAATTGCTAGAAAAACTGAATGGAATTGAGGAACATGCTAACTACGTTACTAAAATTTCTCAACTAGAAAACGATTTGAAATATCAGACTCAAGAACAAGTTGAGAAATATATACATGACTTAGTAGATGGTGCTGATGATGCTTTGGATACATTAAAGGAATTAGCTGAAGCATTAAACAATGACCCGAACTTTGCTACCAATATCACTAACCGATTAACTGAATTACGTACTCAATTAGAAGCTGAGGTAACTAGAGCTAAGAACCGTGAAAACGAATTAGCTTCTCAGATTAAGATTGTGAACGATAACTTGGTTAACTCGGTTAATACGTTGAATGCAACTATCATTAAAGTAGTACAAGATATTACTAGGATGATAGAAGCAATCAATGCTCGTATTCAAAAGGTAGAAGACCGGGTTGGTGATTTGGAAGTAGAAACTGACAATAACTTAACTGAAGCTAAAGAATATGCTAAGGAATTGGTAGATAAGGAAGCTGCTGAACGTAGAGCTGCTGATGAGAAACTGACCGAGGCTGTTCATCAAGTACAGTTAGACCATACTAGGGATATTGCCGACTTAAATAATAAGATTCTAACCGAGGCTTCAGAAAGAGCAAATGCAGATGTAGCATTAGAATCTAAACTGAACACCGAAATCAGTGATCGTAAAACTGCAGACCAAGAACTTGAATCCAAGATTAATGCTGAAGCTGCAGCTCGTACTGCTCAGGATGAAGTATTACACCAACAGATTGTAAAGGAAACTTCTGACCGTCAGAATGCAGATAATGGTTTACAGCAGAACATTACTCAAGAAGCTCAGAACCGTCAGAATGCAGATACTGTACTTCAGAACAATATTGATAACGAGAAAGAAACTCGAATTGCTCAAGATGAAATCCTTGACCATAAGATTGAGGATTTGAAAACTCAGGCCGGTACAGATAAAACCGAATTGCTTGAAAAACTAGAGCAAGAAAAACAAGAACGTATTGCTGCCGATAAAGACTTAGATAATCGTAAGGTAGATAAAAGAGAAGGCTATTCTCTTACTAAAAACGACTTTACTGATATTCTCAAGGCTAAATTGGATGGCATTGAAGAACATGCCAATTATATCACAAAAGTATCTCAGCTTATCAATGATGCTGGTTATCAAACTGAAGCAGATCTTCAGGCAGCTATTGAAAAGATTATTGGGGAAGCTCCAGAGGTTCTTGATACTTTGAAGGAGATTGCAGATGCTTTGGGTAATGACCCAAACTTTGCAACTACAATTACCAAGAAATTGGCTGCTATTACCGAACAATTGAATCAGGAAATTACTAATCGTACAGAGGCTGATGCCCAGGTACAGGCTAATGTAGATAAGGAAGTTACTGAACGTAAAGAAGCCGATACCGCTCTTGAAGCTAAACTAAAAGAATATGTTGATAACGAGGTAGATAAGATTACTGGTAACACTGATGGTATTCAAGCTAGTCTGAATAAGGAAATCCAAGACAGAAAAGATGCCGATGCTGCATTACAAGCTGCTATCACTAAGGAAGAAACGGATCGTAAGGCTGCTGATGCTACATTAGATACTCGAGTAACTGCTAATGCTACCAAGATACAAGAATTGGCATTATCTATTCAGGATGCGGTAAATACCGTTAAAAATGAACTTCAGGCTAAGATAGATGCTTTGCAAACAGAAGTAAATGCTAACAAGGCAAATATCCAACGTAATACTGACAGATTAAATGACCAGATTACTAAGGAAGCTGAAGATTATGCTGAATTAAAAGGCATGGTTAATGCAGAAGCTGAAGCAAGAGCCAATGCTGATACTAATCTTAAGTCTCAGGTAGATAAGGTAAATATCGACTTGAACACTGAGGTTTCAAAGAGAGAAGCTGGTGATACTGTTTTACAGCAGAATATCGATAAGGAGATCTCTGATAGAACTTCAGCAGATACTTTATTAGATAATAAGTTCACTGGCTTAATGAATACTGAATCTGCTGCCCGGGCAAATGAAGATGAGAAAATCAATGCTCGAATTGACCAGGAGATTAAAGATCGTAAGGCAGGAGATGATGCTTTAAGCACCAGAATAGATAGCCTCAATAGTGGAGTAACCGGTTCTTTAGATGAGCTCAGGGAGAAAGTAACTAATAACACTACTGCTATTCAAACCGAAGTAGAAAGAGCTAAGGCTGCTGAACAAGCTCTTAAGGATTCTCTGACTACAGCTATGGAAAATCACAAAGATGATTTGGTAGCTATATCTAAAGATATCAATGATGAGGCTCAAAGTAGACTACAAGAAGATACCAAGCTTCAGAATAATATTGATACCGAAACCCTTAATCGTACTCAGGCAGACACTCTGTTAGAGAATAAGATTACTCAGGAAGTATCAGATAGAGTTCAGGCTGTTGAAAACTTGAATGACCGAAAGGTTGATAAAGTAGATGGCAAAGAGCTTTCTTCAAATGACTTTACCGACTTATTAAAAGCTAAGTTAGATAATATCCAGGAATTTGCTAACTACATTACTAAGGTATCTCAATTGGAAAATGATTCCAATTATCAGAATGCCGAACAAGTAGAAGCTGCAATCCAAAAGATTATTGGTTCTGCTCCTGGAGTATTAGATACTCTAGAAGAAATTGCAAAAGCATTGGGAGATGATCCTAACTTTGCTACTACAATTACTAATAAGCTGACTGAACTTAAGGGTATTATAGATAAGGAAATTTCCGATAGAACTGCTGCCGATGAACAAGTTACTCAGAAGTTTACTGAATTAAGTACTACACTTAATGCTACAGTAAGTGAACTGAGAACTTTCGTAACAGAAACTCGTTCTGAATTATTAACAAAGGCTCAGGCTCAGGATGAATTAATTGCTAAGAATACTGCTAATATTCAACGTAATTTGGAATTGATTCAGGGCTTACAAAGTAATCAGAATACGGGTTATCTTGAAATCAAGGAACTGTTGAATACAGAAATCGAGGCTAGAAAGGCCGAGGATATTCGTATTGAAGCTAAAGTAGATAAGAATACTCAGGACCTTAAGACTGAGAGCGAAGAGAGAAAGGCTGCTGATAAGGTTCTCCAGGATAATATCGATGCTGAAGAGGCTGCAAGAATTGCTGCTGATGATGCACTGGGTAAACGTATCGATAAAGAAATCGAGGATAGAAAAGCTGCAGATACGGCTCTTGAAAATAAATTCAATGGTATCACTAATGGCTTAGATGAACGTCTCCAAAAAGAAGAAGCTACTTCTGATGCTTTACCTTTAACTATGGTTACGGAAATTGATCCGAACTTAGTTATCAATGGTACTTCTGCTGAGGTAAACTTTAAGAGTTCTGTAAAAGGAGAAGGTAATCTCTATGGAGAACCTATACCTCGTAAGTTTGCTATCCCTGCTTCTACAGATGCTAAAGCCGGTCTTCAGTCAGCAGCTGATAAGAAGAGAGGGAATTCTATGCCTAATGATTATATCACGGGAGCTAGTTATACACCTAAGGCTAGTGTGGTTACTACTAACATAAGTAGAAGTACATATAACTCCGATGAAGGTATACAGAAATCTAATGATTTCACTGTAGATATCCCCGCTTCTACTGCTGAGAAAGCCGGTGTACAAACTGCAGCAGATAAGAAGTTATTTAACTCTATTCCTCAGACTGTAGTAGTTGGAGAAGGAGCAACTTCAGATGCTAATAAAGTTACAGTATCAGTAAACCGAAAAACTGTAAACGAAGGTATATATAAAGATGATAATACCACTTTTAATTTACCAGTAGCCTCAACTACTAAAGCTGGTACTATGTCTGCTGCTGATAAGGTTAAGTTGGATGAAACTTTACCCAACCAGATTACTAAGGAAATCCAAGATAGAAAAGATGCAATTGAAGCCTTGAAGAATTCTTCCGAAGCTTCCCTTGCTCAAGAAATCGAGGATAGAAAAGCAGCTGACCAGGCATTAGACACCAAATTTACTCAAGCTATCAAAGAAGAGGCAGATGCTCGTGCTGAATACGACCAGGTTCAGATGCAAAAGATTCAGGAAGAAGAAGAAGCCAGAGCTGCTGCAGATACTGCTCTTGAGAATAAGTTACAAACTAATATCAATAACTTAGAAAAGAAGCATGATGATTTCGTAGCAACTAAGGGTAAGGCTAATGGACTTGCTTCTTTGGATGGTAATGGCTTAGTACCTTCTAGTCAATTGCCTTCTTATGTTGATGATGTTATCGAAGTTTATGCTACTTATGATGTCAGTGAAACTGGAAAGCTGAGCAATATTAAATTATATTCTGACCCAGATCATGTTAATCCTATTACTGGAGAATCAGGTAAGATATATTTGAATATTACCCAGGATGAACCCTCTTATCAATTCCGTTGGTCAGGTACTCAGTTTGTAGATAGTAATACTTCTTCACTGATACTTGGAGAAGTTACTGGTACTGCTTATGATGGAGGTAAGGGTAAAGCTTTAGCTGATTGGAGAAAATCTCTGAATGATAATCTAAAGTTTTATTCTCATATTAAGGATGACAGAGCTTGGACTAGAAATGCTACCGAAGTTAAATTAAATTTCGAGTGTTCAGGTTTTGATAATACTGCAAATGTAAATACTTATAATCCACCTATCCCAGCTGCTACCAAAGACTTAGCAGGTGTACAAACTGCAGCAGATAAGAAACTGTTTGATTCTATCCCGGGTACTATTATAATTTCTGGTAAAGGAGTAGTTCAGAATACGGATAAAGTTTGGGTACAGATTAGTAAATCTACTAAAGCTGATGGAGTATATGGTGAAGCTACTACACAGACATTAGAAATTTTAGCTGCTAATGCTAATCGAGCTGGAGTATTGACTCAGGAGATGTTCAATAAACTTAACTCTGGTCTGAATGGAGATATTACCAATGCTTTGAATAAAGCTAAGGCTTATACTGATGCTGCTAAAACTGCATTAGAGAAATTAATCCAGGATTCTGACAAAGTAATCAAGGAAAGCTTAGATGCTCATATTGGCAATAAGAGTAACCCTCACAATGTAACCAAAGCTCAAGTAGGTTTAGGTAAGGTACAGAACTTAGCTCCAGCAGATATGCCAGTATCTACTGCTCAGGCTGCTGCTATTGCAGATGCTAAGGCTGCAGGTACAAAAGCTCAGACCGACTTAAGTACCCATGCAAACAGAAGGGATAATCCTCATAATGTAACTAGAGCTCAATTAGGATTGGCTACTACAGACCAAGTAGTATTTGCTAAAACTACTGCAGCTTCTGGTTTCTGGAAGGAATCAGATGGTAGATTAAAATCTCAAGTAGAGAATTTGAACCATACTCTGGACCAAATCTGTAATATACCTACAGTTCACTTCAAGATGAATGGTAAATACCAAGTGGGAACTATTGCTCAGAGCTTAGAGGAAATTGAACCTCTGTTGGTATCAGAGAATACTATACCTGCTTCTCAAGTACCTAACCAATCTAGATTCGAAACTTTCGTCGGAGAAGATGGTCAGGAATATGTAAAAGTAAAAGTAGTAGAATATGAAATGCTCAGTGTCATGGCTCTCGAAGGAGTTAAGTTATTGAGAAAAGAATTCGAAGACTTTAAGAAACAATTAAACAATAAGTAATATGGCAGAAATAGCAACTTGGAGTGCTATTCTGAATAAGACCGGCCTTGGTAAGACCTCTAATGAGTGCCCTACCAAGGCTGAGTTGTTAGCACTCAATAATGGTAAGGACTCCAATGTTGACAAGGTTATTGTAATTAGTAATGCTGCTAGCTATGGTAACAATGAATGTGTCAAGTTAGAGGATATCAATGCCGAGCAATGGATTTATACATTCCAGTGGGATCCGAATGGTAATCCTTCTTTTAATGCTCCAGCTACTGGAGGTACATACCCCTTTGGTTCATATGCTTCTAATCGAGTTAAGCAAGTAAACGGTGTTAATACTACTATCTCTCAAAGTTTGGCGAATGATGTCACTAAATCTTCGGAAGGTTCTTGGTATACTACAGATTACGACGGTAATAAAGGTAGAATAGTACCCAACAATACATCTACTAATAGTAAATCAATCACTGTAACTTGGACTCAGAAGTATTCGGGTAAAACCCTACAGGCAACATTTACCCAGGCAGCAGGTAGAAAAGTTTATTCTTCATGGAGTTATAACTGTAGAGTAGATAAAACTTCTTTCAGTTACTATGGAGGTCAATCTAATGTAACTGCTAAGAGTGCAAGTAGAACTTATACTTGGAATGGTCAAGGTAGTAGTTATACAGAATCAGAAACTGCTACCGTAAGAGTTTCTAGTCCGGCTTCTATTAGTGGAAATACTATTTCTATCCCAAGTAATAGTGGTTCTGCTAGAAATTTTACGGTTACTTTCGATTTCCCAACTGCTACAGACCAGACTATCTCAATTTCTCAGGAAGGAGGTCAAATAACCCATGTAGATCACCTATCTATAGACCCAACTACTAAAAATGTACCTGGAACTGGTTCAGAATTTAGGTTGACAGTAAATGCCAATTATGATCAATATATAAACGGAACTTATGTAGAAAACATTAGAACTACTTATACTTCAGCTGAAGTAGTTGAGGGAACTTCATCTGATATTACCATCTCTGGTAAAACTTCTAGTGGATGTAGTATTAGTGTAGCACCAAACCCTAACTCATCACCTAGAACTTTTAAGATTAAGTTTACTTATGATACGGCAACTCCTGTATATTTAACCATTACACAGAATTCGGCTGAGGTAACTTATCCCAGTAGTGGTCTGGTATTTGAACACAGTACCCAACAGAATAGTGGGTATAAAACTAGTACTTTATCCATTGGTACTGTTGAAGGTAAAGGAGGTAATATTTCTTTTTATATAAAAAGTTATAGGTCTAGATATGTTAACGGTTCTTTAAGTTCTACCGAAGCTATTAAACCTACTCTTATTTTGCCATCCGGAGTAACCGAAACTATTACTAATGTGAGTGGTTATTACTTTAAAGTAACTATTACCATACCTGAGCATTCAAAGCCTGCAAGCAGAACTCTTACAATCAGAGCTAATCAACCTAATGGCTTAGATAGAGAGTTAGTACAAACTGTACAACAGAGTGCTTCAACTTATGAGTTTGGTATTAGAGAAAACTCGGGGGATTCTTTGAGTACTTCTCTTACTTATTCTGGTTGGCCAAGTTCAGATTCATCATACAATAGACCTGTAAGAGTATATTCTAGGAAGAATGGTAATCAATTCCTTAATTGGGCTATATCTTCTAATGTGGATTGGATTACTATATCTGGTTCAGGTGCTGGGGCTACATATAAGGTAGCCACTAATAACAGTGGTTCATCTAGAACAGGAATTATTACCTTTACTCAGGGAGAATCCAATAAAACTTGTACTCTGACAATAGTTCAAGAAGCAGGTTTTATGTTTTATATTACTGACTCAGATGGTAAGGGGCATTACACCGATTTCACCTTCTTAGCCCCCTCAAATGGATTGGTAAATAAACATGTATTTAATATTATCTCTACTCACAATGGTAGTCCCTTATCTGTAGACGATATAGAGGTAGTCCATTCGGAGATAACAGAGAAATTAATCGGCTTGGTATTAACACAAGATACTCAATCCCCATTCAGGTTTATAGCAAATATAACTGAAGCAGGCACTACTGTAAGAACTGGAACAGATACTTATAGACAGAAGCCATCTGGAAAAACAGTAATTCTCAGAGTTCTTCAAAAAGCTAATATAAAGAATTTCAATCTGACATTAAGTTTAACTATTCCAAATGGTAATGATCAAGATACGTGGGGATTATTTGATACGGCTAATATGCCTCATACTTCTGACTCTATGTATGATATGAGCTTAATACGTGAGGGTATTATAGTAGACTCAGTAGAAGGTAAAATAACTGTGAATTCTCTTCAAAGTTCTACTAAGGATATAGGGATTGGAGAGAATGTTTATGTATGGGCCTATAATTCTGTAAGAGGTTTATGGTTATCAATTGATAGCTTTAGTATTAAAGAGGGGAATAATAATTTCTATCATTGGGATATTTCTTGGCCCACCTAGACAATTTAATGAAGAATTCGCTTCATTCAGGAAAGATGTAGTATCAGTATTACAATCACAGCAGCAAGCCATAAATCTTATGATGGATTCACTTGGCTTGAATAAACCGAAGGAAAATCCAGATGGCAAGTAAGTCAGTAAACATAACTATAAGTACTCCCTTGGGAGACTTACAGATATATACTGACCCAAAAAAACAGGCTAGAGCTGAGAGGTTAATTGCAGAAACTCCTTCTATCATGAGGAATGCTTATGATAGAGCTACTGAGAAATTCGGCAATCAACTTCTCAGACTTGTGAAAAAATGCCTAAGAACGGGTACTCCTCCAAGAGGAACTCATTGGGATCCTCACTCGGCTAATACCATTAAACGATACGGAGAGCATACCCTTTTGAAGTATACGGGTCAGTATTTGAGATCAGTACAAATAGTAAAACAGAAGAATCGAACTTACGTAGGTATACCTACTAACCTTAAGAAAACCAGAAAGGGTGATAGGACTAGTAAAAGAACATTGAACCAAGTAGCTATCATGTTAGAGTATGGTTCTAGAGGTGGTAATTTACCTCCAAGACCTCTATGGGCACCAGCTTTCGAACAAGTTGGTGGTAAGAAGGTTCTGAAGGAAACTATAGTAAGAGAACTTCGTAAAGAAATAAGGAAATATAGATAATGGGATTTACAATAAGTAAAAATCAAGGTTCAGGTAGGACTGTTATAACGGTAACACCAGAAGAAAAGAATGCTACGGACAAAGATATAGTTCAGATCTTAACAGTAGAAGCTGTAGATGGGTCAACTAAAGAAGTAAAGCTTATCCACAAGAAAGGGGAAGGCAATTATGAATACACTTTCAGAGTTTCACCCACTGAATTATACTTTGAGCCTACAGGAGAAAGTAAAGAGGTTACTATTGTATCTACTAAACAAATGGTAATCAATGGAAAGAAAGTTGGTGATCCAGTTAATGTAAATTATACTAGGGAAAACTCGGGAGATGTATCTGGCTCTGGTACTACTCTTATCATGAGCTTAAACGATAATACTCATAATGATAAACTTGGCCAAGTAATTTTCATACAGGATGAATCAGGTAAAACTGTAGTTGTAACTTGTAGACAGGGTAAAAAAGAGAACACTGCTGGAGGGGATATTGGTCTTATCCAATTATGGTCTGGTTCTGGAGTTCCTGAAGGTTATGTACTTTGTGATGGAAGTCAAGTAAGTATAGCAGAATACCCAGAATTATATAAAGCTATTGGAGATAAGTATAATACTGCTTCTACTAAAGCTGGTTATATAAGTGTTCCAGACTTAAGAGGTAGATTTGTAGTAGGATATGATCCAAGTAATCAGGATTATAATACCATTGGTAATACTGGTGGGCAGGCCTTAGTAACTCTTACTTTAGATCAAATACCACCACATAGTCATAAGATTACATTTAAAGAGGAGAAATGGGGAGATAATTCTAACAAGAGACCATTCCCTAATCATACTAGGCCTGACT
>OBWW01000182.1_pt1 | contig 65845 bp, 52 predicted proteins | sample 1538091 | NCBI WGS metagenome assembly OBWW01 (sample SAMEA2580125, study PRJEB22360) | human gut metagenome | biome: human gut; feature: human-associated habitat; material: faeces | place: Denmark | collected 2008/2010 | reverse complement strand
GCTCGTTCGCATCTTAAACACGCTCCGAAGCCGCATCTGGGATGTATTATTTTTTTCTTTTTTCTAGCTAATCTAAATCTACAGTTGGGCAAAGTGGAATGTACCAGCAGGATATGACTTTCCAGGAAATTGATTTCTAAAGAACTGACACATTCTTCTGGAGATTTTCATTCCAAATAAAGGCCGCAGATTTCTGGGAAAATTCCTTGTTTTTTCCACACAAAATTCTGATTTCATCTGGAGCCAGCAAACAGAAACCCAGAAACTTTATATAGAATAAAATGTGATGTCGGAGCAAGTAAAAATGCCGGTCGGGCATTTTTTACGATGCGACTATCTTCACATTTTATTCTATATAAAGTTTCTGGGTTTCGTTTCTTTAGTCTATCAAATCAGGATTGTAAAAGATTTTTTGCATTCTGAGAAAGAATCTGTTCGAGTTCTTTTTTTGTAAAAGCCATATGGGAGATTCTTTTTACATAGTCTTTCTGGTCTTCCCAAGGAGAATCTGTTCCGAAAAGAACTTTATCCGTACCATGCTTTCTAGCGAGGCGGACAAAGTCATCCGGATGTAGATTATAGGAAAGATAAGGACTTTTTGAACATTCGGGAAGAGGAGTTATTGGACCGTAAGAGAAAGCAGTGTCGAAATAGACGGGTGCACCGGCAAGGTCACTTTCTACCTCCTTCCAGCAGCCCCAGTTTCCCATATGTGCAAGAACCAGCTTTTCTGGAGCAACTTCTTTTAATAATTTTAAAATATGAGCAACAGAAGAATAATTGTGGTCATAAATACCAATATCAATGCCAGCATGGACTAATGTAATAAGCCCCTGTGAAGAAGCCTCATCAATGATACGCATCATACGAATATCATCAAGATCTACATTTTGATATGCAGGGTGTAATTTGATACCGGGAATGCCAGCCTGTTTTAATCGCAGGAGTTCTTCTTTATAGTTTACATAATCAGGATGCATTCCTCCAAAAGTAATGATCTTCATATCAAGAAGATATTCTTTTTGCATGATCAATGAGGAATTAACCTTTTCTACCTGTCCGGGTTTTGTCATGACAGGCAGATTTACAGAATAGTCAATATCGGCCTCTTTCATAGAAGAAAAGAGACCGATAACGGAGCCGTCTGTATGTGGAGGGATGCATCCAGTATGTGCAAGGTGATTCACAATCTTTTCGGAAGATTTATCCGGAAAAGTATGGGTGTGAAAATCGATAATCATAATCTGCCTCCAACAGTACACATTTATTTATATGATTTGGCAAGTTTTTCAAATGCAGCGAGAGAGCGTTCAACCTGCTCGGTAGGGACACAGTAAGAGATTCTTGCGTGTCCAGGACATCCGAAGCCGGTTCCTGGTACGATTAAAAGATTATGCTCTAATTTTGCTTTTTCGCAAAAGGCAATATCGTCATCAATTAACGTACGAGGAAACATATAGAATGTTCCGCCTGGTTCTACAACGTGATATCCCATGTCACGAAGTCCTTTTGTGAGAATATTTTTATTTGTCTCGTAGACGGAGATGTCAGAAGTTTCATTTGCACAAAGGGCACAGACTCTCTGGAATAATCCAGGAGCATTTACATAGCCAAGAGAACGGCCGGCACCTGCAATCGCAGCATAAACTAGTTCGTGATCGTCCATTTCATCTGGCACAACAACATATCCCATACGTTCTCCAGGAAGAGATAAAGATTTTGACCAGGAATAACATACTAAAGTATTATTATAGTACTTTGGAAGATAAGGAACAAAGGTACCTTCAAATGCAATCTCACGATACGGTTCATCAGCGATTAAATAAATTGGATGATGATACTCTGCTGACTTTGCCTCAAGGATTTCGGCAAGTTTCTTGATTGTTTCCTCAGAGTAGACTGCTCCGGAAGGATTATTAGGAGAGTTTACAAGAACCCCTTTTGTATGTTCATTGATCGCTTCTTCAAACGCTTTAAAATCAATCTGGAAGGCTTCAATATCTGCAGGGATTAACTTCATAGATGCACCAGTAGCTTCAATGAATACTTTGTATTCAGGGAAGTATGGAGCAAATACGATAAATTCATCTCCAGGGCAGGCAAGACCGTTTAAGCAGCAGCATAAAGCAGCAGCAGCACCAACAGTCATGTAAAGATTATCCGCAGTAAAGGATGTCTGGAAGCGGGAGTTAAGGGAGTCTGCAATCATCTTACGAACACCGGCATCACCTTGTGCACTTGTATATCCATGAAGAATAACGGAATCCATCTCTTTCAGCAGTTTTATTGCAGTTTCATTTACACAGTCAGGAGCAGGAACACTAGGATTTCCAATGGAAAAATCAAAGACATTCTCTGCGCCTACTTCGGCAGCACGCTGTTTGCCATACTCGAATAATTCACGAATAACAGAACGCTGGGTGCCGAGAGCAACCATTTTTTCATTTAACATAATTTTATCCTCGTTTCTGTTTATTTTTACCATATAATGATAGTGCAAAAAAGGAAATCTGTCAACGAAGCATCGTAAATCAACTGGATGATTTATAGAAAAATCTTGTATACAATCTGTATATAAAATATTTTTTTGAACTGGTAAAAAAAGAGATGGAATGGCGAGATAGCGTTGACTTTTTTCACAAAATATGATACTTTATCATAGTGCAACACTTTAATAAATAAAAGTGAAAAAGAATTAGGAAAATTAAGAGATACAGACGCAGAGAAAGGGGTGTCTGTATTTTAAATATTTAAATTTTTTAAGAAAAGGATGGTAGCGTTATGCCAGTTACAGATTTACTTGAGAGAAATCATAAGCTTTACGGAGATGAGGTTGCTTTAGTAGAGTTGAATCCTACGATGAAGGATACAAGAAAGACAACATGGAAGGAATATGACCTTGTACAGCAGACCTCTTCTGTTCCATATCGTCGTGAGATTACATGGAGTGTTTTTGATGAAAAGGCGAATCGTGTGGCGAATATGTTATTAAGCCGAGGTGTCCAGAAAGGGGATCGCGTAGCAATCTTAATGTTTAACTGCCTGGAATGGCTGCCAATTTATTTTGGTATTTTAAAAACAGGAGCGATTGCTGTACCGTTTAATTTCCGTTTTGCCTCTGATGAGATTAAGTACTGTGCAGATTTGGCAGAAGTTCATGTGCTTTTCTTTGGACCGGAGTTTATTGGTCGAATTGAAGCAATTGAGGAAGAACTTAGCAAAGGGCGTCTTTTGATTTATGTAGGAGATGGCTGTCCGACATTCGCAGAAAGTTATCGAGAACTTGTAGCAGATTGTTCAAGTCAGGCTCCGTTAGTTCTTTTAGAGGATGAAGATGATGCAGCGATTTATTTTTCATCAGGAACAACAGGATTTCCGAAGGCAATTCTTCATAATCATGAAAGTCTTCTGCAGGCTGCCCAGATGGAGCAGAAGCATCATTTGACGAACAGAGACGATGTGTTTTTGTGCATTCCTCCGTTATATCATACCGGAGCAAAGTTCCACTGGATGGGCAGTCTTTGTGCAGGAAGTAAGGCGGTATTATTAAAGGGTACAACACCGGAGATCATTCTTGATGCAGTGTCAAAAGAACATTGTACGATCGTATGGCTTTTAGTTCCTTGGGCACAGGATATTTTAGACAGTCTTGACAGAGGAGATCTGAAGCTGGAGAATTATGAACTTTCGCAGTGGCGCTTAATGCATATTGGTGCACAGCCGGTACCACCATCATTAATTAAGCATTGGAAAGAATATTTCCCAAATCATTTATATGATACGAATTATGGACTTTCAGAATCTACAGGTCCAGGTTGTGTACATCTTGGAATAGAGAATATTAATAAGGTTGGAGCAATTGGAATTCCAGGATATCGCTGGTCCTGTAAGATTGTAGATGAAAATGGTACTGCACTTCCACAAGGGGAGGTTGGAGAACTTTGCGTGCAGGGTCCTGGAATGATGACCTGTTATTATAATGATCCAAAGGCGACTGCAGAGACACTTAAAGATGGATGGCTTTTTACCGGAGATATGGCAATGCAGGATGAAGACGGCTTTTATTTTCTTGTAGATCGTAAGAAGGATGTTATCGTAAGTGGAGGAGAGAATATTTATCCAGTACAGATTGAGAACTTTTTAAGTGCTTATGATAAAGTGAAAGACGTAGCGGTAATTGGTCTTCCGGATAAGCGTTTAGGAGAGATTAGCGGAGCAATCATCTCTGTAAAAGACGGTATGGAATGTACAGAAGAGGAGATTGAAGAATATTGCATGAAGCTTCCACGTTATAAACGTCCAAAGAAGATTATTTTTGCAGATGTACCTAGAAATGCAACCGGAAAGATTGAGAAACCTGCACTCCGTAAAAAATATGGAGCAGAATATCTCGTAGCACAACAGAATAGAGCTTAGTTACTATTTCATTTATTTAGAGGAAACAGACGAAAAAAAGAAACAATGTCATATCCCATCTGCTCTGTAGTCGCTGTGTTTAAGATGCTTATCCGCATCTTAAACACGCTCCGAAGCCGCATCTGGGATATGACATTGTTTCTTTTTTTCTGTGTTTTGGCTCCACATGGAATGAATGAAATAGTCTTTGGGGAGATGAAGGGGGAGAGGTCAGAAGGTCGTGGCTTATTATGATACTGTCTCCACGATGCTGTCAAGATGCCATCGCCAGCGATCATTCTCATCTCTCCTAAAAATTATTGAATACATTCCTTCTGGAGCCAACAAACAGAAAATAAAAATAGTAGCCCATTGCAAATGTAATGTGAGAGCAAGTAAAAATGCCGGACAGGCATTTTCTACGCAGTGATATCTTTACAGTTGCAATGGGCTACTATTTTTATTTTCGTCTGTTCTCTTCCCAATGAATCAAATAGCAAATGGAATTGAAGGATATGTTAACCAATATCTTTCTTTTATGATTATTTCATAAACAGCCTTTTTGTCTTCTTCTGTTACAGTATCCTGACCAGAGTCAGATTTTTTTGAAAGAAAGAAGGAGAACAGAGGTCTTTCCTTACTTAATTCTTTAAAGATTTCCCTAGATTTAAAGTTCTCTATATCTGATGCAGAATAATAATAATGTACGGCATAGGGGAGTTTTCGGATTCTAAGCTGCTTAAATACATCGGTGGAAGGTGTCGGGTGTTTATGATTATTTTTATTATAAGCAACAGAAATAAAAAGATTTTTTGTCAGCTTTGCGGCATCGAGGAATTTTTCTGTTAAGCAGGAAGCGGGGCAAAACAAGAAGAATGCACAGTCTTTTTCTTTTTTTATGAATGGAAGTAGTTTCCATGCATTTTTTTCGATAAAAAGTATAAAACAGTGGGTTCCGTTCTTTTTTGCGCTGGTAATCTGTGCTTTATATTGTGCTGCTTTTTTTTCATAACAGATTCCATCAATTGACAACTTAAAAGCCCAGAGAGCATTAAAAATGCTCTCTGGGGAGTGTAGCTGTGTATTTTTTGAGGCGGTAAAAAGACTGTTATATCCAATATTCATTGCTAAAGTAACCAGATGTTCCGTATTTATTTTAGGAAGGATATCATGGAAAAGCTGGTAATATCCGCTTTGTGTATCCTGAAGTTTTTCAGGCGTGATATGTAGAAGATACTTTTCCAAAGGACTGTCTGGTTTTTCTAAAAGCTGTTTTGTTAAAGTATGGATGGTCTGTGCCGGATCTTGTTTTAATGCTTTTATCTGTTTACGGATATAAGACTCCGCTAAAGTTTTAGATACAATATTTATGTTTTTACCTGCCATAAGATTCCATCCTCTCGTATGATTATTTTCCAAGTGCGGTTTTTTGTGTTACTGTATTGGTCTTGTCGTAGCAGGCAAAGGTATTTTCAATTAGTGCAGTGTCTGGTTTCTTTGTAAAAAGACTGACAACAGGTACAATGATTAATCCGGCGAGCATTGCAAATGCACCACAGTTAATCGGGGACTGCAATAATGTTGGAAAATGAGATCCTGCAACGAGATTCAGAACCATGATTATACACCCGAATATGAAAGATGTCCAGCAAGCTGCCTTTGTTGTTTTCTTCCAGTAGAGGGAGTAGAGGAACGGTGCAAGGAAAGAGCCTGCAAGTGCACCCCAGGAGATTCCCATTAACTGTGCGATAAATGTAACGGCGCTCTTGTACTGGATGATCGCGATGATTGCAGAAATTGCAATAAAGATGACAATAAGTACGCGGATACAAAATACTTGTTTTTTATCACTCATTTCTTTTACGATATTATCTTTGATCAGGTCGATTGTCAGTGTGGAACTTGAGGCAATGACCAAAGAAGATAAGGTAGACATTGAGGCGGATAATACAAGAATAACAACAAGAGCAATCAATAAAGGATGTAAGTTTTCAAGCATTGTCGGAATGATAGAGTCATATCCGTTAGCAGCAATATCGATTTTATCAGAGAAAAGACGGCCAAAGCCACCTAAGAAGTAACATCCTCCAGAAACAACTAATGCAAAAATGGTAGAGATGATGGTTCCTTTTTTGATGGAATCTTCATTATCAATTGCATAAAATTTCTGAACCATCTGTGGAAGTCCCCATGTACCAAGAGAAGTGAGGATTACAACAGAAAGCAGATTAAGTGGATCAGGTCCGAAGAAAGATCCAAAAATTCCAGGAGTGGAGGATACAGCCGGATCACTTATATGTCCAAGACCATCTAAAGCTGCCATAAATCCACCTTTGCTGTTAAGTACAGCAATGATAATAGCTGCAATTCCGGCAAGCATGATAATTCCCTGAATAAAGTCGTTGATTGCTGTTGCCATATATCCACCTGCGATAACATAAATCGCAGTAAGAATTGCCATGAGGACAATGCATACAGAATAATCAATATGAAATGCCATTCCAAATAAACGGGAAAGACCGTTATAAAGGGAAGCGGTATACGGAATCAGGAAAATAAAAATGATGATTGATGCGGCTATTTTCAGAGAATTACTTTGGAAACGTTCTCCAAAGAACTGCGGCATTGTTGCAGAGTCAAGGTGCTGTGTCATGATTCGGGTACGCCGTCCGAGAATCACCCATGCAAGGAGGGAGCCTATAAGAGCATTACCGATACCGGCCCATGTTGCTGCGATACCGAAACGCCAGCCAAACTGTCCGGCATAACCGACAAAAACAACAGCAGAAAAATAAGAAGTTCCGTAAGCAAAGGCAGTAAGCCATGGTCCAACAGAACGTCCTCCAAGAACAAAGCCATTTACATCGGTTGCCTTCTGCCGACAGATAAAACCGATTGTAATAAGTACAATAAAATAAGCAATTAAGATTAGTAACTTCATACATTTTCCTCTCTTTTTGTAATATGTACGCTCGGAGTCTTTATGGTATCAGTACTTTTATGAGTGATTTTTCATTAACAGTACAAGAAGATTCTAAGAGTACATGAATAATAGATTTACTTTTACACTTTAACTGTATAAACCATAAAAACTTTAACACATAAAATTAAAAAAGTCAATAAAAATTAACAATCGAATCTTTGCGTTTCGTTAATTCGTCTGTAAACTCCTTTATTTTTGGTATAATAGCAAAAATAACATCATAATATATTAAAGAATCAAGGTAATTGCGGTAAAAACAAATAGTTTTTTGCGTTATCAAACTTCCAAGAATGCTCAGGTATTCTTGCTGTAATATATTGTAATTTACAGGAGGATGTTATATGTCAAATATTAATGTAGCGATTGCGGATGATAATGAGCAAATTCGTCAGAATTTACAGGAGATTATTTCTAAAGAGAAGGATATGACACTCGTGGGGAGTGCCTCGGATGGTCTTGACACTTTGTCTATGATAAGGACAAGTCATCCGGATGTTGTACTGTTAGATATCATTATGCCTAAAATGGATGGGCTGAAAGTTCTTGAAGAAATAAACAAAGATGAAAGCAGCTTAAAAAAACCGGCATTTATTATTTTGACAGCATTAGGGCAGGAAGAAGTAATGGAAGAAGCAATAGGATTAGGCGCTGAGTATGTTATACTGAAACCTTTTGAACGGACTTCGCTAATTAAAAAAATACGTCAGATAAAAAATGGAAAACTCCTATCTGATCAGGAAAAGTTTATTAAGCTAGAAGAAGAACATCAGGATGAAAAATACCGTTTAGAAATTATTGTAACGAATGTTATTCATGAAATAGGGGTGCCGGCACATATTAAAGGGTATCAGTACTTAAGAGATTCTATCATTATGTCAGTAAATGATATGGACATATTAAATTCTATTACGAAACAGTTGTATCCAACAATCGCAAAAATGCATAATACAACACCATCAAGAGTAGAGAGGGCGATTCGTCATGCGATTGAAGTGGCATGGAATAGAGGGAAGATGGATACAATTAATGAATTATTTGGATATTCTATTCAGGCAGGAAAAGGAAAGCCAACCAATTCAGAATTTATTGCGTTAATTGCGGACAAAATTCGTTTGGAATATAAAGGGAAAATAAAAAGTTCTGCAGTCATGTGATTTAAAATTATATAAAAAAGATGAATGGGGAGGAAAATGAATATGAAAAACGAAAAAAAGATCAAAGTGCTAGTAGCAGATAATTCAGAATTTGCCCGAAATAATTTAAAAAAATTTTTAGAAAATAATGAAAAAATACAGTTGTTAAATATTGCGGATAACGGAAAAGATGCTTACCGAATCATTATTGATGAAGTTCCGGATATTGTTCTTATTGATGTTATCTTACCAGTTATGGACGGATTTACTGTTATTGAAAAAACAAATGGAAACAGAAGTATTAAGAAAAAACCGATATTTATCGTTATTTCCTCTATGGGAAATCAATCAATGGTAGAATATGCCTGTAAATTAGGAGTACATTATTATATAATGAAGCCTTATAATTTAGACAGTGTGATACACCGTATTTTTCAGGCAATGCTTGTACGAAGAAAAGCAGAGCTGCAAATAAAGGAAAAAAAGAGAAGATATTCGATGCAGAAATATGGTATGAATCAATATACGGAAAACACATTGGAAAATGATGTGACACATATTATAAGAGAAATCGGTATACCGGCTCACATCAAAGGATACCAATATATAAGAGAAGCGATTATGATGACAGTAAATGATATCAATCTATTGAATTATATTACAAAGCTTCTCTATCCAACAATTGCTAAAAAGTATAAAACAACTTCAAGCAGCGTAGAGAGAGCAATCCGTCATGCAATCGAGGTAGCATGGAACAAGGGGCAGATTGATGTTCTTGAAGATATGTTTGGCTATACGATCAGTGCAGGAAAAGGAAAACCAACAAACTCGGAATTTATTGCACTTATCGCAGATAAACTACGATTAGAATATAGAATGAATGCATAATTAAATTAGAGGAGATAAAAAAAGAAGAATTCTCTTTCCTGTTCTTTAACGAAAGAAATCGTAATTGTATAGCTATTTCTTTTATGTTATGATGTTAGGGTCAAAAGGTATTTTGCCTTACTAAAAATAAAAAACAGGATGGAGAAAACTATGAAGAAGATACTATTTGCCAGTGCAGAATGTGCTCCGTTTGTAAAGACAGGAGGATTAGGTGCAGTAGTCGGCTCTCTGCCAAAGCAGTTAAATCATAAAAAATATGATGTAAGGGTTGTTTTACCGGGGTATCATTGTATTGATAAAAAGTGGCGTGATCAGATGGAAACGGTTGTGACTTTTCCTATGTATCTTGGCTGGAGAATGCAGACAGTGACCGTAAAAACATTAAGTTATGAAGGAATTATTTATTATTTCATTGAAAATAACTTTTATTTTTGCGGAGATTCCCCATATTATGACATGTGGGTAGATATAGAGAAGTTCAGTTATTTTTCTAAAGCAGTACTTGAGATGTTATCCTATCTTGATTTTGAACCGGATATTATTCATTGCCACGACTGGCAGTCTTCTTTAGTGCCGGTATTTTTAAAAGCATTTTATTGTGCCGACCCATTTTATCGTAATATTAAAACTGTGATGACAATACATAATTTAAAGTTTCAGGGAATTACGGAAATCGACCGTTTAAAAGATATAACCGGTCTTCCTGACGATATGTTTACTTACGACAAACTAGAATATAATAACTCGGCAAATCTTTTAAAAGGTGGACTTGTTTTTGCAGATAAGATCACAACAGTAAGTAAAACATATGCGGAGGAGATTAAACAGCCAGAATATGGAGAAGGATTAGATAGTGTGCTACAGCATAGAAGTGATGATCTTTGCGGAATTGTCAACGGAATTGATTATGATATCTATAATCCTTCTACAGATGAATACATTCCTTGTCATTATGACGATAAAACCTTTGATAAAGGAAAGAAAAAGAATAAAGCATCTCTTCAGGCAAAAACAGGTCTTCCAAAGAAGAGAACAGCATTTACATTAGGAATTGTTTCAAGATTGACTGAACAGAAAGGCTTTGCACTCTTTTCTTATATGATGGAACGTCTCATGAAGAAGCCGGTACAGCTTTACGTATTAGGCGATGGGGAAGAGGAATATCGAAATATGTTTCTTTCCTATCAGGAACAGTACCCGGATAAAGTATATGTACAATTAGACTATACCGATGAAATGGCAAAATACATCTATGCTGGCTGCGATGCGATATTAATGCCATCACGCTTTGAACCATGTGGACTTTGTCAGCTTATGTCCCTTCGTTACGGAGCAGTTCCGATCATAAGAAAGACAGGAGGTCTTAAAGATACCGTAAGCATCTATAATCCAAAGAGCAAAACTGGAACCGGTTTTGGATTTACAGATTATAATGCAGAAGGGTTCTTAGATGCGATTCTTGCAGCCTTAGATGTCTATAAAAAGAATCCAGAAGAATGGAAAAACCTTACTGCAAAAGGAATGAGGAAAAACTATTCATGGAAAGCATCTTCCAGAAAATACGAAAAATTATATTCTGATTTGTAGATTTGGTATAGACGAAAAAAGAAAGAATACCATATCCCATCTGCTCTGTAGTCGCTATATTTAAGATGCTCGTCCGCATCTTAAATAGGCTCCGAAGCCGCATCTGGGATATGGTATTCTTTCTTTTTTCTGACTACTCTAAATCCACAGTTAGTGAGAATGGGGATTCTCCAGAAGGTTAAGGATTATTGGGGAATTAAATGCTAAAGGATTGACATTCAAATTGTTGTATGTGATTGAATTGTATTTAATCTTCCTTTCTTTGCTATACTTTCCTTACAATTCAGCAAAAAGTTCTATTACAGCAGCTGTCTAACCTCATTCTACAAATCAGTTAAAAAATAAGAGAGAGGGGTTTGTCCAGAAATCTACGATTCTTATTCAGATAAAATCTCCAGAAGAAATGCGGCAATCCTTTAGAATTTAATTTTCTGGAAAGTCATATCCTTCTGGTACATTCCACGTTGCCCAACTGTGGATTTAGCATAGTCAGAAAAAAGAAAAAATACCCTATCCCAGATGCGACTACAGAGCAGATGGGATAGGGTATTTTTTCTTTTTTCGTCTACCCTAAATCTACAGATCAGAAATTTCTTTGATACCGCTGATATCCGGATCAATGAGCATGGAGTAATTCGTATGATAAATGACGTATCCTGGTTTTGCCTGAGGCGGTTTCTTTAAGTTTCGTCGTTCGGTGTAATCGACCTCAACCTTCGGAGCATTTTTCCCTTTAGAGTAGTGAGCGGCAAGTCTTGCGGCCTCTTCGTAGGTACGGTCGGGAAGTTCATTTACGGTTCCGAGCTTTACGATGACGTGAGAACCTGCCATTTTCTTAGCATGAAACCACATATCTTTTCCGTTAGCGAATTTAAAAGATAATTCGTCGTTCTGGAAGTTGTTTTTTCCGACATACATATGGAATCCATCAGAAGAAATATAGTGAAGTGGTTTACTTTTTCCCTGACGCTTTTTTTGATTTCTGCCATGACGTTTCATGTAACCGCACTCGATTAATTCTTCTTTGATCATAGCAAGGTCATTTTCATCGCGGGCGATTTCTAAAGCGTTACTTACAGATTCCAAATGTGATAGTTCGGCAAAGGTTTCTTTTGTAAGAGTACTTAATGCTTCATAAGTACGTTTTAACTTTCTATAGCGGTCAAAATATTTTTTGGCATTTTCCATCGCATTTAAGTCGGGGTCAAGTGGGATCGTGATTTCTTTGCCATCATAATAGTTTATACATTTTAATTCTTTTTGATGAGGGGCTGCTTCATAGCCGTAAGTGTGAAGAAGCTCTCCGTATATTTTATATTTTTCTTTTTTGTCTGTATCTTTTAACTGTTTTAGCTGCAGGTCATATTTTTTCGCAGTACGCTCTAACGCATTTTGCACGATATGGCGTAGGTCAACGGACTTTTGGCGGATACGGGTCACAACTTCTTTTTGTGCGTAAAAGGTTTCTAATACTTCAGAGATGGAAGGATATTCTTCCGTAGTTAAATCACTGAACATGGAAAATGTAAACGCACCGAATTCTTTTGGAGCTTTTCCTTCGTAAATAATATTTGGAGAAAAAGCGTGTGTTTCTATCTGGTTTTTCAGACGGACGAGTTCACCGTAAAGGGAACTTTGCTGCACTGGGGTAAGAGAAGCAACAGCAGAATCTCCATCGATGTCGGCGCGGTAGCAGATTTCATTGGCAAGCACAGGACTGATACCGGAAATACTGCCATAGACTGCTTTTTGTACAGAAACTGGTTTGACAAGCAGTGTATTTTCCATCCATTCAACAGATAGATCATTAAGAGAAATCTTACCTTTTCCTGGAGGGGCGATATAAGTTCTTCCTGGTAGAACTTCTCTTACAGAACTTACCTGATTGGAAATATGTTTGATACTGTCGATAATCATGTTTTTTTCATCAATAAAAATAATATTACTGTGTTTTCCCATGATTTCGATAACCATTTTTTTACGGCACGTATCACCAAGTTCATTTAAATGTTCGATCGTGATTTCAACGATTCGTTCCATACCAGGTTGTGTAATTTCGATAATTCTTCCGTTACTGATATATTTTCGAAGCAGCATGCAGAAGTTTGGGGCGGTCATAGGATTTGCCTTTGTCTTTGTAGTAAAATAGATAAGTGGAAGACTTGCTCCAGCAGAAATCAGTAGTCGATAGGTTTCTTTATTATTTTTTACAACAAGAAGCAGTTCGTCCGCTTCCGGCTGATAGATTTTGTAGATGCGTCCGCCAGTAAGCAGGCGGTTCATATCATATACAATATTGGCTATTACAACGCCATCAAAAGCCATAGTAAAATTCCTCCTGAAATAATATTTATACTTTTAAATAATCCATGCAAAAGAAATGTATCTGCTTTGCATGAAAAATATAAAAGTATAGAATGATATTGCAGCAAAAATATCTGAAAAACAGTAGGATTTGCAGCCTTTTCATGATACCATAGATAAGAAGGGAATGTCAAAACGTCAGGCATACTTGCATGGAAAATGAGAATGTGATATGTTGGATAAAAGAACGAAAATATAGAAGGAGGCATATTATGGGAAAAGCAGAAAATGGAGAAATCAGAGAAGTTACAGCAAATATCTGGGAGGACAGAAAGCATCATTTATGGTTCCCGATTAGTTTTACAAAATATACAGTGGGGAATGGAAGATTATATGTAAATAGCGGATTTCTTTCTTCAAGAGAAGATGAGTGTCTGTTATATCGTATTACAGATATTACATTATACCGCAGTCTTCCACAGCGTATTTTTGGAACAGGAACGATTGAGCTTCACACAAAAGACCGTTCCACCCCAGTTATCCGTCTGGAGAATATTGCGAAGTCTGCGCAGGTAAAGAGAGTGCTGAGTGATCTTATTGAGAAGGAAAGAGAAGATAAAAAGGTAGTAGGAAGAGATATGTATGGGGCGGTAAGTCACATCGACCCGATGGAAGAGATACAAGACGATCATATGTAGAAATCCTTGAATTTACACACTTTGCAGAATATTATAATTTCAATACAGTTAATGAAAATCACAGAAAAAAAGAGATTGTGAACAAGATAACTGTTATTGTAGCGTTAGACCTCGGTACGAGGGACACAAAGAATCTTAAATATGAAAATGAATAGAGAGCTATCAGATAATTGATAGAATATAGGGATACTTGTAAAAAACAGGTATCTCTATTTTTTATATAATATATTCCATCAAGGAGTATTCTTTTTATTAAATTATAGGAGGAGACAAAATGAAAGTATATGTAGTAGCAAATTTAAAAGGTGGCGTTGGAAAAACCACCACAACAGTAAACGTAGCTTATACATTTTCGGAAATGGGTGGAAGAGTATTAGTTATTGACCTGGATCCACAATGTAACTGTACAAGATTTTTTGCAAAGGTAAACGGATACAGTAAAACGATAAGAGATGTTCTTGAGAATCCTAAAGGGATAAATAGTGCAGTCTATCGCACAAAATACCAGGATATAGATATTGTGAAAGGCTCTGTTAAGATCACAGAGCAAAAAACTCCGTGGAGACTGAAAGAAGCGTTAGGATATTTAAAGAAAGACTATGATGTCTGCCTGATTGATACCCGCCCTGTATTTGATATGCTGACAATGAATGCATTGTATGCTGCGGATGTGTTCCTTACCCCAGTGAAATTTGATAACTTCTGCCGGGATAATCTTACAATGGTGGAAGATGCTTACCATGAGATCTTGGAAAACAATCCAGATTTGGAATGGAAGATATTCGCAAACATGGTGTCGAACACCAAAGCACAGAAATTATCTTCAGAGGATCTGATCGCTAAGCATGATTATCCGTTTATGCAGTCATGTATCAGCCGTACAGCGATTGTTGATAATGCGTTATCCCTTTATAAGCCGGTGGCAAAGCATCGTGTTATGAGTAATGTAGCACAGGATTTTGTAGATCTGGTGGAAGAACTTCTTGAGGATTAGGGGGTATCGGTTATGGCAAAGCTTGGGAATATATTTAACAAGGAAGAGATAAAAAAAGAAGAGCAGCATCCACGCAGAATAATCAAATGGATACATTACTCAAAATTAAAAGAAAATGTAGAACAGTATTGTCCGGCACGTGATAAGGAAGAGATAGAATCACTTGCAGATTTAATTCAGGCTACAGGAGAAGTGATTGAGAATTTATCAGTAAGCAAGCTAGATACAGATGAGTATAAGATTATTGCAGGACATAAGCGCTGTCAGGCTTGTAAATTGCTTGTTGAGGAAAGGGGATTAAAAGAATTTGCTTTTCTTCCATGCATTGTTAATAATGTCAGTGCGGTGCAGGAAAGTTTTCGTGTAATGGCTTCAAATGGATACCACACGAAAAAACCGTATGAGTTGATGCATGAGATCACAGAGATGGAAAAACTTTTAAGAGAGCATCCAGAAGAATTCCCTCCATCTTTACAGAAAGGAAGGATGGTAGAACGCTTATCAAAAAAAATGGGAATCGCAAGGGCTACAGTACAGGAATATCAGCAGATCTCCAGAAATTTACTTCCAGAGGCAATGGAAAAATTTAAGGAAGGGGAGATAGAAAAATCTGCTGCACTCACTCTGGCGAGGCTGCCGGAAAAGATGCAGAAGGAAGTGATTGAACAGGGGATCACAAAAAATGTGGATATAGAAGAATATAAACAGAAGAATTTAGAACCGGGTGCAGTAGAGATACGGGTATCGTACCGGCTGTTGGGTATAGATGAATATGACAGGTCTACTGTCTCCAGAAAAGCACTTGTAAAGTTCTTAAAAGGGAGATATGGGAGTACTTCCTATGAAATATCACAAGGGGAGATCAGAATCTCCTGCTCGGATAAAAACATCAGTATCTCAGAGAAATCCATTACATGGGAACGGTATGTGGCCCTGCTTGACCAGTACTGCCCAAAAGAAGAAAAAGAAGAGCCAGAGCTTGTAGAAAGGAGGGAAGAACAAAGAGATATGGTGCCAGAAATAGAAACAGAAGAAACAGACTGCAAAGAGCCTGCCGGAAAGTCGGACAGGGAAATTTCCGTCCCGATGGATGAATTAGTGGAAGAAGGAAGGGAAGAAACAGCAGGATTAACCCGCCAGGAATATATGAATTCTTTAGATATAAAAGAGGTTTCCAGTTATATCAGCCACTTCCTTTCCGAAGAGATCCTGCGGTGTCCGGCATTGATTGAAAAATGGCTAAAGGACTGCGTAAACGAAGAAGGACAGTCCGTATAAAAGATTAGTATTACAGACATTCTGCCTGCCGGATGGAGAAGACCATGCCGTAGCTGCAAAAGCACAGGCAGAATTCGCACACTTTTTGTGTGCAGCATATACTTTCATGTAAGGGGGAGATCCCTTTCCAGGATATTCCCCTTTACATTGGAAAAGAAAAGAGAGGAGAAAAAAAGATGAGATTGGACTATTTTTACAATACAGAGGGAGAAAATTTCCGCTTTTACCAGATCCCGGCATTGCTTTTGGAGGAAGAGGAGTACAGGGGGATCAGTGATACTGCGAAAATATTATATGGAGTATTATTATCCAGGCTGGCATTATCAAGGAAAAATAGCTGGATCGAAAAAGATACCGGCCGCTTATATATCACATACAATTTGAAACAATTGGTAGAAAAACTGGGACGCAGTGACCGTACGATCAGCAAAGCAATGAAACAGCTTTCCGAAGTTGGACTGATCGAGAAGAAAAAAAGAGGACAGGGGAAGCCGGACATTATTTATGTGATGAACTTTACGGCTGTCCATAAAGAAGGTGCAAAAGAGATTGTCCCTGAAGAACAGATGAAGCAGGATTCACGTATGGATAAGATGCAAGGAAATAAAAGAGAAGAAACTATAGCAGAGACAAGCGTTACAGGAAAGGAAGCTAAAAGGGGAGATTCCAGAAGCGAAGAAATTACGATTCTGGAAAAAAGACATGCGAGAGAGTTTTACAGAAAAAAGATACGGCATCAGTTAGAATATGAAATACTGATGCAACGGCACAAAACGGATAAAAATATAATAGATGCTATGATAGAGATAATGGCAAATGTTTATATCTCAGACAGGGATACATATAAAATATCAGGGGAAGAAATCCCAGTAAATGAGGTGCAGAACCGGATAAAGACATTAAATGTACAACATATAGAGTATATCATAGAATGCCTTAACCGGAATACAAGAGAGATCCGAAAGCCGGATAATTACCTGTTAGCATCGCTGTATAATGCTCCGCTGACAATAGGGCTTTATTATAAAGCACAGGTACAGCATGATTTTAAAATGGAGAATACGGTAGTTTAGTGTTCCGATATTTTTCAGGAGCGAAAAGATTACGGTTCCAGAAGCGAAGAAATTACGATTCTAAAGGCGAAGAGATTACGTTTCCAGAAACGAAAGAGTTACCTGCAAAATATATAGAGCCAGATATATAAAATAATATATATAATAACCTATCTATCTATCTGGTTTGATATGGATAAGATGGGATAAAAAAACAGACCGTCTTAGAAACGGTCTGCGAGATTGGATCATGCTGAAAACTTTTCAGCAAATCCAGTATAGACCACACAGAAGGATCATGTCAATAGCTCCGACAGAGGAATTTTATAAATACATGGTCAAAATGGGAAATCTATATGTGTGTTCATGATCTGTGAAATGTACTGAAATCCAGCACAAAAAATAATAAGGAGAAAAATACAGTATGGGAAAGATAAGAGATTTTTTTTACCTACTGACCATTGCCGTATTGATCAGTCTGTCAATGATCTTTATAGGGGCAGCATTCAGGGAAGAATATCCATTATGGAAAAACCAAAAAATATTAGAAGACCTGCGATCCGATGTAAAAGCAGAGGAAACAGGTGATGAAGATCCCGGCATAGACTGGGAAAAATTAAAAAAAATAAATCCCGACATTGTTGGATGGATAAAAGTTCCGGGAACTAGGATTGATTATCCTGTTTTACAGGGAAGCAGATGGAATGAATATCTCCATAAAGATTATAAGGGGGAATACTGTTATGCCGGTTCCATCTTTCTTCAGCCAGAAACATCGTTTGAGGACAAGCATTTGATTCTTTATGGTCATAATATGCGTACAAGATCTATGTTTGGTTCGCTTCATGAGTTTGAATCAGAAGATTTTTATAAAAAAAATAACAAGATATATCTGTATCAGCCGGAAAAAGTAATGAAATATACAGTATATAGTGTATATGACTGCCTGGATAAAAGTATAACATACCTAACGGATTTCACAGGGGACAAGAAGGATAACAGATGGCTGGATTGGTTATCTATGACGATAGAAAAAAACGCTTACTACCCTATTAAAAAGAAACCGAAAAAAGATGGACAGATCCTTACGCTGTCTACTTGTTCCGGAAAGAAAAAAGGGGATGATTACCGACTGGTAGTAAATGCTGTTATAAAATGATCATTTATAAGAAAAATTAAGAGGGATACCTTCAATATAAAGAAGAAGTATCCTATTTTTATGCCCGCCTGCGGAGATGGTGTATTCCCCGGCATCATTGTCCGTTGCTTCAAAAGCACAGGTGGGATTTGCACAGCAAAAATCCCCAATCATTGTTGTGCATAAGGAGTATCTTGATCCCCAATAGAGATACTCCTTTTTATCAAAATAAATGGATCAAATCATCTGAAAATAGTGTGGAAGTAAAAAGAAATACATGATATAGTAGACAGGCAGAGGAACATTGTAAAATGTAGGTCTGCTTTATAACCGGCAGGGTAGCTGCCTCCTGTTCTGGAGAATACCAGAAAGGGGGCGTATATTTATGAGTACATATGAGGAATTTAATATAATATTAACGGTTGCGTTATTGATAGTTGCGATTCTGAATTTGAAAAATAAATAAGCTGCCCTTAGTTCTTGGCGGAATAGGCAGCTTATTTATTAACTGATATGAACCCCAGAATGGGAAGCTTAAAAGCACCCTGCTGGTTGTTTGGTGACTATATTATAACAAGTACAAAATGTAGTGTCAACTGTTATATAAAGAAGAAAAGGCAACAAAATCATGTAGATTTGTTGCTTTTTCTTATATAATAAATTATAATATAAATATATTTAATAGAATATAAGAGAAAAGAGGATAAAAGTATAATGAGAGAAAGATTGACAAAAAGTGAAATGGCTATTATGGAAATATTGTGGGAGGAAGGGAAAGGGTTAACAGCAACGGAAATTGTAAATATTGCAGGAGAAAAAAAGACATGGAAGGATAGTTCTATTCATTTATTAATAAATAAATTATTGGATAAAGGAGTTATAGAAGTTGTAGGATTTCGCAAGACGATGAAAAATTATGCCAGAACATTTTTCCCAGTGGATTCCAAACAAAAATATATAGTAAATCAGATAACAGATGGTATGTCAGAGGAGGAAAGAAAAAAATTATATGAATATCTTATTGGAGAAGAAAAAAAATTAGAGATGATAAAATATATACAGAATTTATTAACCAAACGTAAAGAAAAATGTACTGAAATTCATAACATTTAAATAAGATTAGTCATAGTGAACCAGTTTGTGGGAGAACAATATTATTATATATATATAAAGGAGAAGATGTCAAAAAATGAAGTCTTCTCCTGATTTTTAATAATCCATTTAAAATAATGAAATTTTAAATTCTTCCAGTTAAAGTACCAGAGAACGTAGCCTGCCATCCAGAAGCAGTTTTCTTTATAGATTTTAAATATAATCTGCCACTAAAAGTGCCCTTTAATGAATTATTATATTCTGAATAATTGATAGAATCTGGAATGGAAGAACGAGATTTGTAAACTTTTGTTATTGTTTTTTTATAGTTATGTACAATTCGAGCACCTGATGATTCTACATCATTATATATGTTGCAAGTAGACGATGTGGTAGAAGTAGTTTCCATAGCAAAAACAGAAAGATTACTACATAGAAACATACTTAAGATTAAAATAAGGGATAATGTTTTCTTCATAAATATACCCCTTGTATAATAAGAAATTGATTAATTGATAATAAAAGCATAGCATTAGTATCTTACATTAGTGTGACTTGAAGAAAAAATAAATAAAATTATCTACTGATTTTTAATTTAGAGTGTGATATTCTAAAAAATATATATAATTTATACTAAGGAGTAAAAATTATGATACTTTTTATAGAAGATGATATAATGTTATCAGAAGAAATTTCTGAATTTTTAAAAGAGAATGATTTTGAAGTAGAGGTCGTAGGCAATGGAGACGATGCATTAAAATTGTTACAGTCAAGGATATATGATCTGTGCATTTTAGATATTGGCCTTCCAGATTGTTCAGGTTTTTTACTTTGTAAAAAAATTCGACAATTTTATAGAAATCCAATTATTATATTTACTGCATATGAGAATGAAGAAGATATAGTAACAGGATTAATGGCAGGAGCAGACGACTATGTAACTAAACCATGCTCTTTGAGAGTATTGCGTTCACGAATTTTCTCGCAATTAAGAAGAAAGCAATGGTCAGAAGAAATAGAAACAGAAATTATAAGAAGTGGAGATTTGGTAATTGATGTTGTCCATAATATGATTTTTAAAAAAGGACGGGAACTTTCAATAAAAGACACAGAATTCCGTTTGTGTTATATGCTTGTAAGAAACGATGGAAGAATTATGCCAAGGGAATTGTTGCTAGAACGTTTATGGGATATGGATGAGCATTTTATTGAAAATAATACGTTATCAGTTTATGTTTCAAGATTACGAAAAAAGTTGGGAGTTTATAATGGAGTTTCCTATATTGAAACAATAAAAGGTATTGGGTATAGATGGAATCATTTAGTGCAGAGAGGAGAATTTAATGAGTAAAAGAGAAAAATACTATGGGAAAGAAGGTTTCTGGATTATCTCTGTGTTTGGAATAATGTGCATTATCTTTATGACAATATATACAATGTTTATATTTAAAGAGGTTGCTAGACAGAATATGATATTTTTTGGAACAGTGGAAAAGGCAATGGATTACAGGACATCAGCAAATCTGGTTAATTTGATTTTTTCTAGTCAAAATAAATCTGATCTTTATTATAATGGCATACAATTGATGAAAAAAGCAGGATACGAAAATTCATATGCAACTTTAATTTTTTTGCCGTATCAGAAATTAATGATATTTAATATTTATTCTGCTATAATTATGATTTTTACACTGATCATATTAGGAAAAACGCAAAAAAAGCAGAGTCAAAAAGAAGAATTCCAAATTATATTATATTTAAAAAAGCATGTTCCGATTAAAAAGAACCTGCATTTTTTTTCAGAAAATTTTTTAGAATCTATTGAGAAAATCAGAAAAGATATTGATAAACAACAACAGATACATATAGAAGATAATGAAAAGATAATGCATTATATGGAAGATGTTTCTCATCAACTAAAGACTCCATTATCTGTTATGCGAATGATTTGTGAAAAAATAGAAATGAGATATTCAAAATTTTCAGTGGAAATGGGTAAATGTCTTGGGCAGATAGATTATATGACAGACACTATAAGAGATTTAATTAATCTGGGGAAATTTGATTGTAAAAAATTCCAAATGAAATTTGAAGAAATTTCTGCAGAAATATTAGTGGAAACTGTTGTAAATGATATAGAAATATTAGCTGAACCAAAAAACATAGAGATAAGTGTACAGGGAAAATTAAAAATAAAATGGTTATGTGATCCTTTTTGGATGCAGGAGGTATTGAAAAATATTTTAAAAAATTGTATAGAACATTCGCCAAATGGTAAAATAGAAATCTTTTATGGAAGAGAAAAAAATTTGAATAAAATTATAATAAGGGACAATGGACAAGGTTTCATGTTCGGACGTGAGAATAAGATATTTGAACGATATTTTTTAGGAGATCGTACAAAAGAAGGAAGCTCTGGATTAGGCTTATCTATTGCACAGCAAGTAATCAAACAGCATTTTGGTACAATTACAGCATCAAATAGGGAATGTGGAGGAGCAGAATTTTTAATTTTATTTCCACAGATGGATGCAACTACGATTTATTAAATATAAAGAGTCACTTTCTTGTAAGATGGTTATGATATAAAAAGATAAAATCAAAATTAGGAGGGAAAGCGATGTATCAAAAAAAATGTTGGAAAATCCATGTAATATTTTTACTTTTACTAAGTATGCTTTTGCTTAATGCATGTCATATGCCAGCTGGTAGTGAGAAAACAGAAGAAAATATAATGGATGAAAGAGAAAATTCTGAGGAAAGCAGCATATGGATCTCTATTAATGATATACCGAAAGGATATACAGAGATTAGATATGTTTCTGTGCCAATGCGCCAGCAGGATTGTTATAGTAATGCAGAGGGTAACAAAAGATTTGTTGTAGAGGTTCAACAGGGGGATACAGATTTAATTTCAGTAGAAGAAAAGAGAAAAATTGAGATAGACGGAAGTCAAGGTACACAATTTATTTATAATGGAGAGAATATTAAATATAATGGCAATGAAAAAGAGCAGATACAGGAAATCGCAAAGATTAAAAAGGGTGAAAGAGTTCTGGAATGGAACGCAGGAAAATATTGTTGTAGGATTTATGGATCTTTATCTTATGAGGAACTGAAAGAAATTGCAAAAAATGTGGAAGTGAAAGTATGAAAGACATTATTGTAGAGATAAAAGGGTTAGAGAAAACTTATGGAAAAAATGAAGCAGAAACAAAAGCAATTCAGGGTATTGATTTAACAATTACCAGAGAAGAATTTGTATCAATTGTTGGGAAAAGTGGTTCAGGGAAGAGTACACTTTTAAATATTATTGGAGGATTGGAAAGACCAACTTCTGGAGAGGTTCAAATTGAAGGAACAAACTTATTTGATATGAAGGATACATCAAGAACAATTTTTCGTAGAAAACATATCGGATATGTATTTCAATTTTTTAATCTTATTCCGGAAATGACAGTATATGAAAATATATGTTTGCCGTCTTACCTTGACCATAAAGATCCGGATGAAGACTTTATTCAGACTGTTATGGAAAAATTAGGTATATATGAAAAGAAAGGAAAATATGCTGCAGAACTTTCAGGAGGAGAACAACAACGAGTTGCTGTTGCAAGAGCATTATCGCTTAAACCTTCGATTTTGCTTGCAGATGAGCCAAGTGGGAATTTGGATAAGAAAAATGGTGAACAGCTGTTAGAACTTATGTTGTTATCACAGCGTTATTTTGATCAGACTATTCTTCTGGTAACACATGACTTAGAAATTGCGAGACTCTCGCAAAGAATGATTGTTTTAGAAGATGGAAAAATTATTTCAGATACCGCTTTAGAAGGGGAAAAATCATGAAAATCTCTAAATACCAGAATAGAATTTTAGCTATGGTAACATTTTTTGTTTTTTTCTTTGGCCTTATTACGGTTATTTATTCAGATAGTTATCAAAATACTTTAGAGGAACAGAGAAAAAAGTTATATGGTTCTTGGAATATTGCATCATATCATACATCAGATGATGAAATACAGACACTAGAAAAAAATGCAACGATTGATAAAGTAGGAAAAGTAGAAGTTTTAGGAGATATTTTAGATAGAGAGGGAGATAATATTGGTGCGATAGGGAGCGCAGATAATAGTTTTTTTTCTCTTGGAAATATTAAAACTTTGAGTGGACATATGCCGCGTAATGCAAATGAGATTGCAATAGAGGCATCGTATCTTACTCGCTTGGGATATTCTTATGAATTAGGACAGAATATTCACTTGAATATTTTATTTTATGATAAAGAAGGTAATGAACAGATAGGAGTATATCAATTTGTTCTTACAGGAGTTATAAAAAATTATTCTTCATATTGGAAAACACAAAATAATGAACTTCCTTCTTTTTTTATCACAAAAAGAAAATCTATTGGCACCAATAAAAACGGTACCATAACAAAACATATTTTTATTTCGTTAAAAGAAAAATATAAGGAAGAAGCAGATGCCCTGCAAGTTCTTTGTCAAAGGGGAGAATTTGTGAAGAATGACTATGTTTATGGAGAATATTCTGGAGGCAGGCTGTTTATATTAGAAAGAAATATGTTGCAATTTTTTATTTTAGGAATAGGTTGTATCACAATATTTCTGCTACTTTATATTGATCTAAAGAATCAAACAGAAAATTTGCTTATCATGAGAATATTAGGTGCAACAAAAGCGCAGATTTTTCAGATATATATTAAGAAAAAGAAAGAGGTAATGTTATTCCCTGGTATAGCAGGTATATTTTTTGGAGTTGCATTGCCGAGTGTTTTAGTTACAATAATAAATAAATATGGAAATTATCGACTGTATCTTCGTTTATCCTGGATTAATATTCTAGGATTAATAGTATTGTTTACATTGGTAATTTTATTCGTATTTTTTATAAGTATTATTCGTTTACTAAAGCTTCCCCTTCGTGGAAAATTACAGCAACAGACCGAATATAAGATAGTAAAAAGAAGGAGAAAATTAAATAAAAAAAATCTTTTTAAAATCTTAAATATATTCCAGAGAAAAGAGAAAATTTTATCAGTGATGCTTGTAACAGTATTATCTGCTTTCATGCTTTTGACAGTGTATCAGACATGGGAAGCATATAGGTCTTATCGATTTTCCAGCATAAATTATCCGGATGATTATACCTTTGGAAGACTTATGGGACATATTGGGTCTGAGGATACAATGACAGAGGAACAATTAAGTTTAATAAAAGGGGTATATGGAGTTGGAAAAGTAGAGTCAGTTGCAATATCTTCTAATATCAAACTGATGTTTTCCGGGAAAACAGATGATATATACTTGAAAAAAGTTAAAGAGGGAATGAGGGATGATTTTACACAAAAACAGCAATTAGATAATTATATATACGGTCCTTTAGTTGGTGTTTCTGATAATCTAACTGGCAGTTATCTAAAACAAGTAGAGCATAGTTCAAAGAAAAAGTTGAAAAACAATGAAGTTATTTTATATATTCCGGATTATATAAAAACAGAGAAAGAAATGTTACAGGTAGATCTTGATCTGGACTCTTCAACACAAAAAAATGGGGAAAATATACAAGAAAGGATGATAAAAGAGGGAGATACAGTCACAATAAATACAAAGGAAGGGGAAAAAATTTTAAATATTGTTGGTGTTATCCATTGTTTTAAAGATGAAATGCCTGCTTCATTAAACCCAATGGTAACATATGGTGTATTGTGTAATGAGAGTACATATCGAAGTATTTGTGGAAAATATTCACCTTGTTATGTAACTGTTGGTGTACAAAAAGGAACAATTCCATATCAGACAGATATTGAATTATCAAAAGTAAATACTTCTCTTTATTTTGAAAATAATCGGGTAGAGAGAGAAGAACAACTAAACAATCTCATATTAAAAGTTATAATGACATTTGTATTAACTGTGATTGGATTATTATTTTTACTACTTATTCGTTTAGGAATAGGTTTGTCAATTGAGAAACAAAAAATAAGAAGGTACCAGACACTGTATCAGTTAGGAATGGAAAAAATAATAATATGGAAATATTTTTTGAAAAATAATTTTACAGAAAGTTTTTTTGGTGTATTATTAGGAAACATTGCTTTAGCATTTTATAGATATGTAACAGAGAGAAAGAACTTAACAGAATTTGCGGATTATTCCATACAAAATTCCCTTTCTTTTTATATGGAAATATGTAAACGGTGTGTGGCATTTACCCATTGGGAATTTTTAATTTTAGTAGTCATAATATTGATATTGCTGAATTTTTTTATTGCGGCAGCATGTGATTATCAAAAAGTGTATGGAAAGATAAAGTAAATTACTAGAAATAGTCTGTAGGATATTCTGATTAATATGTTTGGTGAGTATGGTCATACATATAAAGTTGAGATTACAAGTATTTATGATTTTATAAAATAAATCTGTCAGTCTGTCAGGTTTAATGTAAATTTTTCTTTTGCGAAAAATAGGAGTCAGTAAGTGTATGCAGAAAAGTAAAAAGAACTGAGTTATAATAGAATTAGCAATTAGATATGGAAGAAAGAAAAGCAGAAAGGATATATTATCCTTCTGCTTTTTTTGTACCGAAATTCAGCACAGATTAAATATAAGTAGAGGTGATGACATGGACATTGTACAAATAACAGACAGAATATTAGTATCCATCGGGATAGGAATGAGTGCTGCATTTCAATTATTTCGATTTTCTATCATGACATTAATGCCAGCGATCGAGAATATAAAAACAGATGTAATATGTGAAGGTCTGTCATTAAAAAGAGGACTAATTATAACGGTCAGTATTCTGGTCAGTATATCACCGATTCTTTTAACGATAAAGAATAGTGAACAGAGAAGGAGTCTTTATCATTTACAGATATTTTTGTTGTTATATATATTGTGTACTTATTTTTATGATCTGTGGAAAATTAAGCATTGGCTATATGGGTGTGTCGTGTTAATCTTCTGTATAGATTTGACATGGTGTACTATAGGATTTTGTCAGGAATATGTGCCGAAATTCGGTACACACAAACGTAAAAAAGATTCTGAAAAAAGCAGACTGGAACACTGGAATAGTGAAAAATAATATGATATATTAAAGCTAAATATAAAAGTTGGAGATGGAGTGATATGATAGATAAATATACCGAAAATCTCCGGCAAATCTACTTATAAATGTGCCGAAATTCGGTACGGAACAGGAGGAAGTTATGAGAGAAAAAACGATGAAGAAAGGGCATTTGTTACTGACATTACTTGCTTTTGTATGTTTAATGGGACTGGGAACAATTCATGCAAATGCCGAAACGGTGAAAGCAAAAGTTGATGTAAAAAAATTTTATGGGATTGCGGAGCAAGTTCTTCAGGAGATTAATAGGCAGAGAAGAAATAACGGTTTATCAGATTTAAAAATGGATGCCAATTTTACAGAAGTAGCGATGGACATAGCACTGCAAAAACAGGGAGGCGATGCATCAGCAAGTAATCCTGAAATCTATAATAATGTATATGTAAGAAAAGATGCTATGGAAATAGACGATATAGATGGTTATGATGAATACAGCGATAATTTATGGAAAGAAACTAGAAATGGAAAAGAAAAAATATTAAATCATATCAAAAAAGTAGGTACTTTCCTTTATAAAGAGAGTGATATTACTTCTAAAATAGGGATAGGTGTTGTTGCTACAGATGTACCACAGGGAATACCAAGAGAACTTAACTATGGCGGTTTTTGTAATGTAACATATTGTTTTGTCAGCGATGAAATTGGACATGATGACAGTGCTTATGAAAAATATGTAAATAGTGGGAAAACTGTTCGTACACAGATGGATTTGTATATTAATCCATCAGATACTTATTTAATAATCAATGCTAACAAAAACTATTTAACACCAAAGTATACATATGATGTAATTAAAAAAGGAGAGACAAGAAAAGCACATCCGGCAGTATGGCAGTATCCAGTAGCTGCTGGACATATTTATAAAGATTCAGGTCACTTTAAATGTAAATTATCGAATACTGGGGCTACATGGAGTAGTTCTAATCCATCTATAGTTTCTGTAGATTCTAATGGAAATATAACGGCAAAGAAATGTGGAATCGCTACAGTGACAGTTAAAGTAGGAAACTTACAGGCAACTAAAAAATATGTTGTTTCAGACATAATCGGAATGGATACGGATACACTCTTATATCTTCCAAACTGGAAATCAAAATCTAGTATACCAGCAGATTATACAGGTAACTGTTATGCAGGCGGATATGCGCTTGAAGTAAAAAACGGTCGGATTACATGGTCTAAAAATATGAAAACAAATAAGATTACAAGACCGGGAAGTAAAAAAAGTTCGATAAAGACAAAAAAGATAAAAGGGAACTATTACAAGATTACTTCAAGATCAAAAAAGACAGTTTTATATGTGAAACCAGCTAATAAAAATATTATATCTGTAAACATTCCATCGACAGTAAAGATTAGTGGAAAAAGATATAAAGTAACAGGGATTGCAGCCAATGCCTTCAAGAACTATAAAAAGTTAAAGAAAGTCACGATAGGAACAAATATAAATAAGATTGGAAAGAAGGCTTTTTATGGCTGTTCCAGTCTGAAGAATATAAAAGTAAAAACATCAAAGTTAACCAACAGTCGGATTGGAAGGCAGGCATTTAAAGGAATCCATAAAAAGTCAGTCATTAAAGTTCCAAAGAGACAATTAAAAACTTATAAAAAGATACTGAAAACGAAGGGAATCGGAAAGAAAGTAAAGATTAAAAAATAAAACGAAAAATAGGTACCAAAAAGGATATTCGGAAGAATGTCCTTTTTTTGTACTCATTTTTAGATGAAGAAGGAGAAATATAGTGTGATACGAGGTCCACCATGTAATTTAGGAAGATATATAAACAAAGTAAAAAATGCGAGGAGAAAAGCTATGAAAACAAAAATGATATTAAAAAAGGGAATAGTATTTTTGTTTGCTATAATGATGGCACTAACAGGAATTTTTTCTCTGGGAGTAATGGCAGCTTCTGGGTTGGAAGGAGCATATATTAGTCCAAAATCGAAGATGGGATTAGAATTCGCTAATAACTTTGATAGGTCTGTATCAAAAAGTCAGGTAAGCGTACCAAATTTTATGGCGGATAGCGATACAAATAGTGAAGAACCGAATAAATCTTTTAATGCACAGCAGGTAGCAGCTGGTAATTCAGATGCAGGGGCAAAATGGCGTGGTTTTGCGGCGTATGCCAAGAATCATGATCCAGAAGATTTCTGGGTACGTTATAAAGATGTAACTACTGTTGGAGGAAAATCGGTTGATTTAAAGATTGAAGTCACTGATTGGAAAACGCAGAATGATGAATCAAAACCATTGCCATCTAGTGCAGATATGTTCGGACATGATAATAATTCAGCACATCTAGGCTATGCCATTGGTTTTTCATATAAGAAAACAGGTGTAGTAATGTTTTCTGGATTCAAATGGGTGAAGTTTAAATACACTTTCTTATATAATGGAACGAATACAAAGGCTCCATTTACTGGATTCGCCACATTCCAAGACATTGACCAAAATCAGTATGTGACTATCACTGATGGCATGGACAATATCGTAAATACATCTTATATTGGAGGCAGTGACGGAAATACATGGTGTGAACCTGATGGATGGACATATAAAGCAATTAAAGATCAAAATGCGAGTTCAGACCAAGATAGTTTTGACAAAACATGTATTTCGCTTTATGTCAAAGACATGACTGATATGTCTATCAAATATGGATGGACAGGTCATACAGCAATCGCATATTTCGATTTGGCTCCATGGGCAATGAATTCTTTTGAAGAAAATAAAAATCCAGATGTACCGAAAAAATTAATTCAGAATGGAGGTTCATGGATTAGTAATGAAAAAACATCTGCAGTAAATTATGAATTAGGTGATACATATTCATACCGTTATGAAGATAGTATTCCAGACTATGCTTCTGATACGTTAGAGAAATTAAGAAATCAGAGTCAAACAGCAGTATCCTCTTATGTATGGGAAGACGCTATAGATGATGGACTTAGCTATGTATCAAATTCTTTGCAAGTAAATGTAGGTGGGCAAGATTTTACAAGTAAGTTTACAGATTCTTCGAGTGGACAATATCTCAAATTTAGTGCCAAAACAGATGCATTAAGTAATACAGCTTTTTATGGAAAAAAAGTAACTATTACATTTAAAGTAAAGATTAAAGATGCGTCATATAGCTGGCTTGGGCATGAGCGTACTTCAGATAACAAATACCGTTTGATTCCAAATGCAGCTAAAAGGAGCATGAAATATCTGAAGAAGCTGACATACGACAGTAAAAATAAGATGTACGATGTAACAGACGGAGATTATGGTTCTGCATCACAGGATACTTCCACCGTCTGGTCAAAAGTCCCTATCGGTGATCCAAACAATCCAGACCCAGACCCGAAGAAAACGGTTTCAGATGATGACGAGAAGAATGTGCTGAGTAATACACTTACCAATGCGGATGAGACATTTACTTATACTGTTTCTAAAGAAATTGAGAAGAACATGCCTTCTACCGCAAAGTATTCCAAGTTTGTGATCAAGGATGCTGTTGATTCCTGCCTGACGATTGATTCCGTTAAGTTTTATGCAGGAGATAAAGATGTCACAAGTAGTTTTGCTCCTACTTCCGCAAACAAGGGAAATTATCTGGAATATGCAGCATCTTCTGACCTGCTCAATAACAAAGATTTTTACGGGAACAATGCCGGAACAACTGTAAAAATGGTTATAAAAACACATATTGATGCAAAAAAAGTTTCGATTGAGACACTCCGGGCGCATGGACACATTGTGGAGAACGATAAAAAGACAGAGACAGACATTAAGATTAAAAATGAGACAACAGTTACAACAACAAAAGCCGATAACCAGGGTACATGGGATGTCGATAAGAAGGTAACCCCACCACCGACTACAACGGATTCTCCTGTACCATCTATCAAAGACCCAGTGAAAAAAGTATCGGATAGTGATGACCTGAACTGGGATGCGACAGTAAAACAGGATGGAGAAAAAACGCCAGGAAGCCATAACCGTGTCACAGATGTAACAAATCAGTGGCTCTATACTTTAACACAGGAAATCCCGGCACATACGGTAGAGTTATTCCATTACAAATCCTTTACTATCACAGATGCCGTAGATTCTTGCCTTTCTTATGATGTAAAAGACATTGCAATCAAAGCAGGGGACAAGGATTATACCGATAAATTTGACGTGACAAAAGGGGAAGATAACAGCATTACCCTTACAGCAAAAGCTGACGTGTTAACTTCAGATGAATTCTACGGTGGAAATGCTGGTAATAAGATTGTTGTTTCCTTCCCTGTAAAGATCTCAGCCGATGCAGAAACTTTAAAAGATGAAAATCTTGGACACCTTGAAATAGATGGTAAGAAGTTGGTACATCTGCAGAAAGTATCTGACCTGCAGAAATTATCTGGCTTTACTGACTTAGTAAAGAGTAAAGATAACGAGTATGTCTATGCGTTCTTGAATCAGGCAAAAACACATATTGACTCCCAGATTAAATATGAGGGACAGACAGGTGTGAAAGACCGTACAACAGATAAAGTGCAGACAGCAGTAGAAACAGCCGACCCAACGATCAAGAAAGAAAGCAGCAAGTATGAATGGCAGGTTGGTGATAAAGTAGATTATACAATCAATGTCGGTGATGCAAACAGCAACAGTATCGCAGATAATGTTGTCGTTACCGATGAAAGCCTTCCGAAGGCAATGCTCCCGGATAAAGATTCTATCACCATCAGCAGCACTTTTGATAAAGAAAAATCCGGGGCACCAGAGGATAGGGACATCAGTAAGGATGCGAAGATTGAATATACAGAAAAAGGATTTGTTATCACAATCCCGAAACTGTACCGTGGAGAAGCTGCAACAATCAAACTGACCTGTACAGCAAAAGAAAAGTCTACATATGATTCGATTACGGATCAGTGGTCTGACTGCCTTGAAAAAGCAAATGAGGATAAGAAACTTACTTGTGTGAACGGGGAAGTGATTGAAAACCGGGCATTTGTTACTGCTACTTTAATGTTAAAGGACAAGGATACCCCTCCAGATGATCTGGAACGTGTATGGGTGAACACTCCTCATCTGAACATTAAAAAGTCCGTAGAAAAGAAAGAGTACAATGTAGGGGAGACAGTGAAATATACCCTCGTTGTTACAAATGTACATGAAGGTACTCTGGCAAGAGACATTGTGATCACTGACCAGTTACAGACTCCGGGTGAGACAATCGTTGAAGGTACCATCCGTTTGAAGGATGAGACAGGTGCCGTATATGACCTTGGTAAAAAAGCTGGAAAAGATGCTGAGAAACCTTATCTTGAGACACAGGATGATACTTCCTTTAAGATCACAACAGGAATGAACTTACGTTATGACGGAGAATCTCCATTTAAGAAGTTAGCAGAGATTGATGATAAAGTCCACTGGAAGAACAAGGAAGGCTTGACTCAGGAAGAGTGGGATGCACCAATCACACATACGAAGTTTACAGTAACTTATGAAGCAAAAATAAATAAAGAGCCTGCTGACACAAATCAGTTTGTAAATGTTGCGACTGCAAAAGGCTCTAATACAGACGAAGTAAAAGATGATGAGATTGTTTACTTAAAAACTCCTGTTATCAAAGTGGAAAAAGAAAGTGATAAGGATTCTTACCAGAAAGGTGAGACTGCAAAATATCATCTGACAGTCACACAGACAAGGGAAGACAGAACTGCAGTAAATGTAGTGATCAAGGATGCTTTAAAAGATGAAGACTCTGAGAAAGAAAAAATCAAAGGGGATACGATCAAAGTTTACTATAACGGAAATGAGTTTACACCTGTTTCTGTAAAATCCGATGATACTTCCTTTACGATTGAAACGGGAAAGAATCTTACAGTAAAAGATAAGCTGGAAGTTACCTATGATGCGGAAGTTCTTTCTGACCTTAACAAAGATTCTATCACGAATATCGTAAAAGCAAAGGCAGACAATGCGTATGCAGAGATTGAACTCGATGTGCCAGTCACAAAGGTAACGCAGAATATCTCTGCAAGAAAAACCTCAAACCCGGCATCGGGAACAGTTGTAAAACAGGGTGGACAGATCATCTACTATATTGATGTTCATAATGATTCTGATACTACACTGAAGAACGTCCTTGTAAGGGATGCTGTTCCAGAGCTTAGCAGTTATATTGAGGGTTCTGCGTCGAATAACGGTAAGATTATGGAAATCAATGGAAAACAGTATGTTACCTATGTCATTGATACCCTTCGTGCCGGAAGTACACAGACTCTTTCGTTTGCTGTCACTGTGGATGAAAAAGCGACATCAGAAGATGTTATCTTAAATACTGCAGAGATAAAAGAAACAACGGAGAAAGACCTGAACGAAGATGGAAATATCCCGGATGACCTCTGGAATGAGGACTTCAAAGAAACAAACACAACAAAGCACCCATTATCAAACTGGGCTACGGATATTAAGACCGTAAAAGTCGGTACGCCAGACAGCTATATCGAAAAGAGGGCAGATTCCGCTGTTTATGATGTAGGGGAGACAATCCATTATACGATCGTTGCAGAACAGACAACAAAGGATGGTAAATTGACAAATGCTGTTGTAGAAGATAAAGACCTTCCTGACGGTGTAGATATTGACTATGATTCGATCAAAGTAGATGGAAACACAGTACCAGAGCAGGATACAATGACATCGGATACAAACAGTATCTATCTTATCCGCACAAAGAAAGGATTTAAAGTAGTCTATCCGGAACTTTCCGAAAAATCTACGATCACATTTGATGCTGTGATCAACAGTGAGAAATTAGTAGGTAAGAAGATTCCGAACAAGGCAACTATCATTTCAGACCAGACACCAGAAAAAGAGGCAGTAGTCAAGGTAAAAGTACCGAAAAATCCAATCGAGAAAGTTATCAAGAAGATAATCAACCGAAAGGGTGTATCTGGCAACAGCTCACCGAAAGGTGTTAAGACAGGTTTAAGCACACATGCAGGATTATTTGCAGGTATCGCAGCCGCACTCTTAGCAGCCGCAGCTATTCTTATTAAAAAGAGACGGAATGCGAAAAAGAAACCAATGACTTTAGAAAAATTCTAAATCTGTAAACAAAGAATGAGGGAGAGCCTGCCGGCTCTCTCTTTTTGTAGGAGGGGAATTATGGAAAAGATACTCCGTTTGAATTTGGCGATATTATTTTTACTGTTTGCAATGATGCTTGTAAGTCCATCTGCGGCATCATTAAAAAATCCAGCAGGCAGTATTACTGTAGAAGCTAAGAGCAAAAAGAAACCGGCAAAGAAAAGCACTACAAGAAAGCCGGTTACAAGAACCAATTATATTACTATGAAGAAAAAAGAAAAATTATGGGTTGGTCCAAGTGTAGCAGCAATGCATCCTGAAACAAAGGATTGGAAAAGCAGTAATTCTAAAATAGCAACAGTATCCACGAAAGGAGATGAAGAAGGTTTTCATAAGGTGACTGTGAAGAAAAAAGGAACGGTCACTATTAGCTGTACTGTGAAAAAAACTCTCCGAGGATGGATAAAAGGTGATGTCCATAAATGGGTAATTACTATTAAGTAAAAAATAACGTGCCGAATTTCGGCACATTTAAAAGAAAATTTTAAACAAGAGTAAATAGGGGAGAGCCAACAGGCTTTCCCTATTTGATGGAGGAGATATGGAAGATTATGCAATCCTGATCATTTTATTCCTGATGGCAGTATGTTTACTGATATTAACAGTCATCGGCTATTGGGGAGTTTTTTGCAAAGCTGGCGAAAAAGGCTGGAAAGTGCTGATCCCATTTTATAATGAATATCTGTTATTTAAGATAGCATGGAAACCTTCCATCTGTCTTTTCAAATGGCTCTGCCTTTTTTTGTACGAAGTAGTATCTGTAACATTAAATGCAGGTGTCCTTTTAGATACGCTACAGTTTGCACTGCCAAGCATAGCATTTGGATTGACGGTAACGCTTTATTATAGTTTAAGTAGAGCATTTGGACATGGATTTGGTTATACAGTAGGAATCATGTTTTTGCCTTTTATCTTTGTGCTGATTTTAGGAGTGGGGAGAAGCAGATATACCAGACCAGATAAATATAGAGATAAATTTTAAGGAAGGAGGATGTGCCGAAATTCGGCACATAATAAAATGAGTGAATTATTAAACCGAAACACAGACCCTTTGTTTGAAAAAATGGAAAAGATATTTGCAGAGCGTGATGCGGAATACAAAAAAATGGAAGAGAGAAACCGTGTGCGTGAAGAAGCTGTAAAAGAGAAAGAAAACAGCTTAAAGAAACAGGAGGAGCAGTTTAGCAGCCGTGAAGAAAATGTAAGACAGCAGGAAAAAGAGATAGAAGAAAAGATGCAGATGCTCGAAGAAAAACAGAGAGAAACGCAGGAAATGGAAAAGTATCTGCAGAAAAAAAGATTGGAGTTAGAAGCAGACGAACAGCAGTCCTTACTTGATAATTCTATTCTCCGGGAGGAGATCAGAAACGAGAAATTAAAGCAGCAACGTCTTAGCCGGGAACTGGAAGATAAATTGAATGATCTGGGATATTCTTCTGATAATTTTGACCCGGCTATCTTAGAGGAAAAAGAACAGAAGACAAAAGAACAAGCACAGGAAATCCAGAAACTTAAGGAGGAGATTGAAAAATGGGAAGATAAAGCTGACGAATGGGAAGAAAAAGAGAGTGGTTTTGTCTCACAGATTGATACCCTGAATAAAGAAAAAGCACAGCTTTGGAAAAAGCTGATGGGGGTAGAGGATGAAAGCATTACAGAGAAGAAAGAGGATGTTCTCGGTAAGGCGGAAGAACCTGTAGAAGAAAGAATATCAGGGGCGGAAGAAGCTGTAGAGGAAGTGGAAGAGGTAGAAGTAGTCCCGGAAGAAGAATCTGTGTATGCAAAGGAAGAAGAAAACCTGAAGGAAGCGATAGAGATGGATACCCCGCTGACAGCCGAAGGATTTTATAATTATCTGCAGGAACAGGAAGTAGGCGGAGTTATCCAGCTCCGCCATGCAAAACAGGGTGATATGGTCAACATTGCTATTTCCCAGATCGTAGTAACAGTTGTTTTTGCAGAAGAAGGCTGGTTTGATATTAAGAAATCTATTGGAAATAACAACCGTAAGTTACGCCGGTTAATCCGTAGCTGGAACAGTAGTCAGAATGACCTTACATTTAAATATGATACATCAGATAACACAGTTACAGCCGAAGGAGATTTTGATAAAGACCAGACAGCCGAAGAACTTTTAAGATATTTAGACCGTCTCCTCGATACTTATTTTGATACAGGAGAAGAAGAATGAAAAATTTTATACTGGCAGTAGAGAATGTTCCAAAACCGATGCTCATTGCAGAAGCAGTTTTGATAGTATTGATAATAGGTGTGGTTGCTATTCGGTTTTTTATCATCAGGTCAAAGCCGGCATATTTAAAAAAATTACCGAGGGCAGTATATGATGAGGAGACAATACACTTATTATTTAATTGTTATAAAGCAGCAGATTCGATTGAGGGAATGCTTCATCTGGCGGTGAAAAAGAGCCGTAATAGGAAAAATAAGAAAAGGTTTAAGGCGGCAATATCCTACCTGTATACGAGCAGGTATAAGGATTACGAAACAGCATTATATAAATATGCCGGAGACGGTACAGAACAGACAGAGCGTCTGTTTACAGACATCATAGGCAAGGAAGCAGCAAAGAAACGTCTGCTGCCTTTAAAGGAGGAATTATAAGTGAGAAGAAATAACTGGAAGAAATATATTATCATCCTGATCGCATTTATTGTTGGGCTGGTGGCAAATCTGGCGGCAAGGGCTATCCTGCCCAGACTGTTACCAGCAGGATTGCAGGCTTGGACGGGATTATTAGCAACACTGTTGGAGATCGTAATATCCGTCGGTATCATCTTGATCATTATTTTTACAAATCACATCGGGGAGGACTAGGCAAATGAACAGAGTAAAAAACTTCATAGGAGCAATGAGAGAAAAAGGAGTCAGGACAGTAAAGAGAGCTGTCCCGGCTTTTTTTACTGCATATTGTTATTTCAGTATGTATGTGCCTGTGTATGCGGCAAAAGCAACAGGAACCTCAGTGATCACATCAGGATTTAATTCGCTGTATGAGATCGTAGCAGCGATTGTAAGCAGTATTGGACAGTTATTACTGTTATGGGGAGTTTTTGAATGGGCAACGGCTTTGAACTCTCAGGATGGAACAATGCAGTCAATGGCATTTAAACGTATCGCATCTGGATTAGTTGCCTGCCTTGCCCCGCAGATCGTTACTGTTATCAGTGCATCTTTAAAATAAGGACAGGAGGGATGATTTATGCCGGAATGGCTGTTTGACTTCCTTTCTGGACCGACGATAAAGATTGCGGAGGCGATATGGAACTCCAGTATGAGACTGATCATAAAGCTGGTCTGCAGTACGCCACAAAAGTTTTCTACAGGAACATGGGCATTTGTAAAAGAAAACCTGTATCCGTGGGCAGAGGGGATCGGACTCTCTGCTCTAAATTTATTTTTTATGATAGCCTTTTTGAAAGCTGTGAGCAACCTGCATCAAAACATCACACTGGAGATGGTCATCGAAGCAATGGTCAAGGTTGTCGTGGCAAATGTCCTGTATCTCAATATCTTAAATATAATGACAACCATATTTTCTATCTCATCAGCGATGGCGAAAGAAGTCTTTACGATAGATGCCCCAGATTTAAAAGTAGAGGATATGGATATTGGCTCAGCATTGTTTTATCAGCTATTTGGCTTGCTCTTTATACTGGCAGCGATCGTTTGCAGCTTTTTGATGTTATGGACAGTATATAGCCGGTACATAAAGCTATATCTGCTCATGATATTAGCACCCTTTGCGATGTCTGCACTTGTAGGAGGTCAGGAGATAGAGCGTAGTTTCTATGCATGGATGCGGACATTCCTGTTAAATGCATTTGAGATTGTAGTGATTGCCTTAACGATGGTCATATCTTTCAAGCTCATCGGTGCAGGCATCTCGCTGTTTGACGGCAAAAACATTGTAACATCTATGGTAGATGGGTTCTGGGATGCGTTAAACAGCCTGTTTACTATGATCCTTGTGACTGCAGCCGTAAAAGGCTCCAATGCATTTCTGTCAAAGGCGATGGGATTATAAATGTTATAAATGTGCCGGATTTCGGTACGGGAAAGGAGAGATCATGGGAAAATTTGCAGTTAAAATAGAAAGAGTTATCACAATAGCCCTAATATTGTCTATGATGCTGATACTTATACCGGGAGTCAGCGTACAGGCAAAAGCAAAAAAATGTAATCATAAAAGTGTAACATGGATCACAACATCAAAATCTAGCTGTACGGATGAAGGCATGAAGGTTAAAAAGTGTAAGAACTGTGGAAAAATCTTAAAGATAAAAAAGATAAAAAAATCAGGACACCGATTACGCACACAAATAGAAAAAATGCCTACATGCACAAAACCGGGGTTAACGGCAACGTATTGTTTAAATCCAGATTGTATTTATGGCTATAGGAAATATTACAAAACAGAAAAGATAGCTCCTTTGGGACATTCCTATATTGATAAAACTTACAAGGCTACCTGTACTGCACCAAAAACGATCGTAACTTCATGTAAGAATTGTAAGTACAAGTCAACTCATAAGGAAGGGAAAGCTCTGGGACATCGCTGGAGTAAGTGGAAGTTAAATACCGATAGTATGATAAAAAAGAAACCGAAAAAGACACGTATATGCAGCAGATGCGGAAAGAAAGAGACGGTTTATGTTAAATAGCTGGAAAGAGAAACTCCACGCTATTTGATGCAAGGAGGATTTATGGAAAAACTAAAAAAGAAAGTGACTATAGTGTTAATGGCTATAATGATGACTATGGTATTTTTTGCAGATGCACAGGCAAAAGCAGGGTGTAATCATAAACATACAGGCAGAACGTGGATCATTGCAGAAAAAGCAAACTGTAATCATACAGGTAGAAAAAAACAACTTTGTGTGAGATGCAGAAAAGTGTTGCTGGAAAAAGTAATCCCTAAGACAAAACACAAATGGAAACTTACCAGAAAGAGGAGAACAAGATATGACTGTTTGAAATGTGGCGGAGTTAAGTTAAAAAATGAATATGGAGGCTGGAGCTATTATTTTCCATGATGGATCTTGAAAACAGAGAAAAAGAAGGAGAAAAAGATTATGAAGATAAAAAGACATATTGTTGTGGTTTTAATGGTACTTATGCTACTGGTACTTATGCCAGGAATCAGTATACAGGCAAAATCAAAATGTAATCATAAAAATATCACATGGGTAACAAAAACAAAAGCAACCTGTACCAACAGGGGATTAAAGTATAAAAAATGTAAGTCATGCGGAAAAAAATGGACAGATGTCATAAGAAGGACTCCGGCATTGGGACATAAACCTGGAAAAGTAAAGATACTGAAGCCGGGCTGTACTTCTGTTGGGTACAAAACTACAAACTGCACAAGAAAGGGCTGCATGAACAGTTACGGAGGAGCAGAAGATGGGTATCTTACAGTAGAAACGATACCTGCCCTGGGACATTCTTATGATAAAGGTACAAGCATAAAGATAGGAAAGAAACGTGGGGGAAAGATGCAGTATCAAAAAACACAGAAATGTAAACGCTGTGGAAAAAGAAAAATTTCTTATTACTATAAATAATGAGGATATGAGATGAAGATTGATATTAATAAAGACTTAGAAAAAGCCTTTCCAGACGACCTTTGGAAGGGCTTTACTTTAAAACAGATCATAACATTTAGCGTTGGTCTTATCATGGCAGCAGGCACGATAATCGCACTATGGGTTTTTTTAAAGATTTCCCCGGTCACAGGCAGTTATATTGCAATCCCTGTCATGCTGCCGATCTGTTTCATCGGTATCTACGAATACCAGAACCATTCCCTGTGGGCGATGTACAAAGAGATGCGGTTTTACAGGGCAACTAAAAAACTTACTTATGGGGCGGAAGAAGCTCCGAAGACAGGCAGGATATTTACCATGCGCCATCCTGTTGTAAAAAAGAAATAATAAGATGACAGAGCCGGAAAATAAAGTTTCTGGCTCTTTTCGATTAAAGGAGGAATAAACGTGGCGGTTATCAATGCGAGTGGAAAGTTCCGTTCTTATCATTCTAAGAGTATCCCAATCGTTCCTGTCCCGAAAAATGTACGGCAGGCATTGAATATCGAACGGATGTATAAAAATGGAATAGCCAAGATCGAACCATCGAAAACAAACAGTCTGTATGACAGATGCTATGTTTTTGAGGAGATCAATTATATCAACAAGGATGAAAGTGAAAAAGATATTTTCCTGAACCAGTTCATGTCCTGGTTAAAGTCGATGAGCGTTGATTTTAAGATTACTATAGCAAACGAATTTCAGAGTATTGACGAATTTTTAGAAAAGATACGGGGAAAGCAGAACAGCAAGGCTTACCCGCAGATTGATAAAGGGATAAAAGAATGGACAAGGGAAAAACTGGAGAATTCTAATCCGAACGTAACGACACTCCGTTATCTTACCGTTTCCTGCCGGGCAAATTCTCTGGAAGAAGCGACTATCCTGCTCAATGCGCTGGATACAACGATACAGCAGATGTTTGCAAAGTGGCGTGGAAAGATACTTCTCTTAAACGGTGAAGAACGGTTAAAATGCCTGCACGCATTACTACGTCCGGGCAAAAAAGACGAAGAACAGTATATCTATCTTGATGAGACAGGAAAGCATGACTGGAAAAATGATGTGATGCCACAGACAATCAAGCAGTATTCCAATTTTATGATTTTTGACAAGACACAGTATGTATCGGTCTTATTTGGGTGGAAATACAGCAGGGCATTAAAGCCGGATGAGCTGATGCGGAGTTTTTCCTATGTGGATTTTCCATCGTTTATCACGTTAGATTTTTCCCCTGTCCCTGCCGATGTTATCAATGAAAAACTGGTGGCTGCAGCGATGAACAATGAAAAATCCATCAGTGAGGAAGAAGAAGCAAAAAGGAAAAAGAATATCATTGTATCAGGACCTTCTTACGCAAAGCAGAGAAAAAAAGATGAGATAGAAGGATACATGGATTTAGTAAATGACAATGATGAGACAGGGTTTTTCCTGAATTTCCTGTTCGTGGCAACAGCAGCAGATGAAACAACCCTCGCACAACGAGTCGAGCAGTTAAAAGAGACAGGCAAGGCACAGGGAGTAGTCATCAGTACGGCGGATTACACACAGTTAAAAGCATTAAATACGGCACTGCCGTTTGCCGGACGGCAGGTCGATTATATGCGTTTCTTCCTATCTTCCTCGATGGTTGCGATGCAGCCATACTTTGCCCAGGACATCTTAGACCCTGGCGGGTATTTTTATGGATTAAACCTGACAACAAAACGTCTGATATTTGGCAATAGAAAATTACTGATGAATCCCCACGCAATCATTGTCGGGCATACAGGTTCAGGTAAATCAGTGTTGATTAAGGCAACAGAGATATTTCAGACACTTATCTCTACATCAGATGACATTTTAATCCTAGACCCTCAGAATGAATTTAAGGAAATTGTAGAAAAATATGGTGGTTCTTATTTTGATCTGACTCCAAAATCAAAGATATATATCAATGGTTTTGAAGTGTCTGATGCAGTATTTTATGCAGATAAAGACACGAAAGAAAAATTTATCGCTACACAGACAAAGTATGCCAAAAGTCTTGTTGCAGCCATCATGACAAATATCCTATTTACCCAGGAACATGCTACGGTAGTCAGCAGAGCTACAAGAAAGATGCTTGATAAAATCTTTGCACAGAAGAAATTAAAGAAGCAGGCAACCTTACGGATGTTAAGAGAAGAGATTAAGTTAGAACTGGAGAATCTGGGAGAAGATTATGACTATGTTTTTTCTATCCATACGGATCAGAAACATATGCATGGACATATTGTCTTTAATTCTGTGAACCGGATGAGTGGATATAAATACCGTTATGAAAAGAAAGACTGGGAAAAATATATTCAGCCTCTCACAGACCGCATCTGTGAAAAATACGGCCTGCCGCCTTTGGTTTATGACAAAAACAATAAGATAGGAAAATCTTATGCCGCACATTATGCGGAGAAAGAAGGTAGGCCATCATCCGAAAAAATTATTAAGGCAGATATAGATTTTGTGATTGCTTCATCAAAAGATTGGAATGATTTCATAAGGCAAATGGAAGGGATTGGATATAAGATCCGTCAGAAAAAATATGTGACATATATCCCGCCTGGTTTTGAACGGGGACGGAGAGATTCCCGGCTTGGGCCAGGATACCGGGCAGAGGAGATCAAGGAAAGGATAAAAAATAAAGGACAGGAACAGGGGGTAGAAAAGATCCTGTCCTATGAACTGTCAAAAGTTTATGAAAGAGAGATCTTCCAGTATACCAAAACAACGCTCACAGTATTTCAGATGAAAAAAATTAAAAATTTTTATCAGACAGGACATTATCTTGAAGAAAAAAATCCTTATGCAGTAGCATGGAAAGAAGTGAGGAGAAATGCGGTCCATATTGATCAACTCTATGAAGAGTGTAAATATATCTTAGAGCATGAGATCAAAACAGAAAAAGATCTGCTGGAAAAACAAAAGATATTGATAAAGAAAGAAGCAGAGCTTTTCAATCAGCGAAGGACTCTTTTTTCTGTCGAAGATAAAAAAATATTCCAGCAGTACCGGGTATTAAAAAAACGATTGGCCGATACTCCCGATTGGGATGACCAGTTTGAAATATATCAGGAAGAACTAAATGATTTTTTAAAAGAGATGCCGGAAGGGATGCTCAGTGCAGAGAAGGAAAAAAGACAGATCAATGCGATGCTGCGTGAGGTGCGGCATGAGAAACGGATCGTAAACCGGATGATCGAAGAAGAAAAAAGCTTGAATAAAGAAGAAAAGATTACAAAGAAAAAAGGACGTACTGAAATTCAGCACAGGAGGTGAAAAAAATAAATGGAATCAAAAGAAGAAAAACATATTGTTATGGAATTTCAAAAAAAGATACTGCAGGAAGCCGGATGCAGTGCGGAGGTGATAGCTTTTTTGGATGAGATAGAAGATGAAGTGTTTTGTGAATATTACTGCTTTTGTTTTTTAGACGGAATGCCGATAGAAGAAGTGCGGAGAATAGACAGTGTCCCTGTACAGAACTGGAAAGATAAGATCAAACGTATCAGAGAAGAACGGACGGGTTATCTTGAAAGATTATTTGTGCCAGATGCACAGGTGACACAGCAAATCTCTAAGTTACATGAAAAAGCGGGCAGAGTATTTAAGGAAACAGAAGAATTAAGGGATACAATAAATACAACATTAAAGCAGACATTAAAGATTCAGGAAGAAGCTCTTGTGCAGCAAAAAGAATCATATCAGAGTACCTTAGCTTCCAAAGCAGAGCTGCTAAAAGACCGGGAAGATAAGATACAGAGCCTGTTAAGCGAGATAGAACAAAACAAGGCAGTATGGGAGAATGAGAAAAAAGATCTTCTTTTGAAATTAGAGGAGAAGAAAACTGCGGTTAAAGAAGAGGAGAAAAAAGAAGCCGCCTTTATAGAGGAAGCTCTGGTAAACAATATAGAGAGAAAAAAGAAACGCTGGCGTTTTTTCTGTAAAGAAAACAAGAAGAGGGGGATTCAAGATAACAATAATGAATTTATAGAGACTTATCTGGCAGAAGATACCTTTAATGATGCACAAAAAGAATTCCTGATCCAATGTCTGGAAGAGGGGGATAGTGTACAGGAGATGAAAACTTATGCATCTGCCAGCCTTACTCCGGCAATGATGCAGCGATTACGTCAGGTGAGGAAGAAAAGGAGAGAACGACCATGAGAAAAAAAGAACAGACAGGCATTAACTTAAGTGAAGAAGAGATCCTGCATGGGAAAGAGGATGCTTATGGGATCTATCAGATCGACTGGAAGGGAGAAGGAAGGGAGTATGCCTTCCTTTCCTATGATTCCATCAGGGCAAAGGGAAAGCTGCCGCAAAGGAAAGATTACCAGCTTGTTTATAGTGGAATCTTAGAGCCAGATGAAAACATGGACAGCCTATATATAAAATTTAATATTGCACACCCACAGGATTTCACAGGACATTCCCTTTCCGTCAGCGATATTATTGTTTTAAAGAAAAATGGAAAAATAAATGTTTCTTATGTAGATATGATAGGGTTTGTCCCATTATCAGATTTTTATAAAGAGCCGGCACTAAGAGTAGGAGGGCAGATAACTGAAGCAACACAGGAATTTACAGCCGAGGGACACTTCGGGACATGGCATTCGATACAAATGCAAGAATTTCACAATGAAAAATTTTTTCAGATGCGGCATGATGAATTTGGAGAAAAGGTTGCAGATATTATCGTAAATGAACAAGGACAGGTTATTGCAGAAGATCTATGGCATGGCTTTAGTCCTGAAGCAATGAAATTGATTGGAGAATATTTACTAAACAGATCGCTTCATGAAAAAAAAGAAGCAGCCTATGTCATATCAGGAGACAGCGGATATTTTATGATCCATGAAACGGATGGAGGATATGATTATACGTTTTATAATGAGGATTATCGGGAATTAGATGGAGGAGTTTATGATAATCCAGATGTGTCATTAGCCGAGGCTATAGAAGATATTTTAAATGATGCTGGGATAGCTATTGCAACTATAGAAGAAATCGGTTATGAGCAACTGGAACAGAATATCGAAGAAAGTGAAGAGAAAGAATTATTACATTATGCAGTACAGGAGTCAAAGAGACAATTAAAAGGAGGGGATATTCGGCTTACTTCCGAAGTATATTACAAAGAAAAATCGTTAGAAGGAAGGAGCCGGGCGGATATTGAAGAGATCGTCTTATCCCAGGCACAGATCATAGTAGATGAACTGGGTCTGCATAATGAAGTAGAGCTGATTGGTGCGAGGGTGTATGGTTCACGAAGCAGAGAAAGCTTATACCGCCCAGATTCAGATGTGGATGTTGTCCTTAGTTATCAGGGACCGATCAGCGAAGATAGTTTTTTTAACTATCTGAAAGAAGATATGTTATATGTTAAAGAGATTCCGATAGACATTAATCCTATATCAAAAACGAAATCGGGAACTTTGCCTGAATATCTGGAAAGGGCAGAGTATTATCTGGATGAAAAGGAAATTGAACAGTTTGCAGAACAGATAGATACTTTCGGACGTTTACGGGGAGATTGGTATGTAGATGAAACGATGGAGCCGGAGAAAGCAGTGGATGCGATCACAGATGACATCCTGCAGAAAAAAACGGGCTATCTGAATGATTATCTTAAAAAAACTATAGAAATATCAGGAAATCAGGGGGATATAAAACAGGCAAAAAACCTGCTGATCCAAATGGAAAAGCTTGAGAGATTATCTATTTTTGATAAGGAACCTGAACCAATACCAGAAGTTGATTTTTACGTTGCAGAATGTTCAGAATTTCCATCATTGGGTGAATATCATGAGGGTTTAAGCATTGATGAAGCAATCGCTGTTTATGAAAAAATACCAGGAGACAGAAAAAGCGGTATAAAAGCGATCGGTATCAACATGCATTTTCCAGAAGGGCATATGTATTCTGATAAATGTGATCTTCTCGCCGGAGGGCACATCTGTAAGGAGATGTTAGATGCAGTACCGTTTTATAAAGAAAACAGACAGGTCAGGAAAGCAGTAAGATATTTAGAAAAACATTTTGAGAAAAAAGAGAACCTTTCTTTAATAAAACCGAAGAAAAAACAAAAAAATTATCATTTATAATAAAAAATATAATAAAAAAATCATATTTATGATAAAATAATAAAAAATAATTAGGAGATTATGAATATGTTTATTTATTTAATGGTATTGGATACAGAGGAGGAGAAAATAAAATTTGTTAAAATTTATGATGCTTACAAAGATAGAATGCATTATACAGCAAGTGTTATCTTAAAAGATAAATTAAATGCAGAAGATATGGTTCATGATACTTTTCTTACTTTAACGGATTATCTGGATAGAATTGATGAAGAAGATTTCACTGGAACATGGAATTATATTGCCACTATATTAAAGAATAAATGTTACAATTTTATAAAGAGAAGTAAGAAAATTGAATTAATTGCAGATGATACAATTTTTGAACAGTCTGTGGAAGGGCATAATCTGCTAGAAAGTCAGTTAATTAAGAAAGAATCAGAAGAATTCTTAAATTCATTAATCAGAGGACTGAAATATCCTTATAAAGAAGTTATTTATCTTCAATATCACAATAAATTAAATAGCCGTCAGATTGCAGAGATTTTGGAAACAAATTCTGCAAATGTAAGAAAAATATCCAGTCGTGCGAAAGAACAGTTAAAGAAAGGTATGTTGAAAAAAGGATACACCTATGAATTTTGAAAAACTATTAGAACAGGAAGCTCAGAGAGCGGCACTGCAAGACTATGAAGAAGTAACAGAAAAGACGAAAAATTATTCTTATAAATTTTCTAAAGAATTTATCCAAAAAATGAATAAAATGATTTATGAAGAAAAAAGAAAGGCAAAGAAAAAAAGAAGATTACGTTTTTTACTGGTAGCAGCAGTTATTTTGATATTGAATGCAGGTATTGTTTTGGCAAATGATGATTTAAGAGAAAAAGTTGGAACACTTATCATTCATTTCTTTGAGGATAGTATTTACATACATAATTCTGAAGAACAAACAGAATCCGAAAAAATATTTCGACAACTACATCTGACTTATATACCAGTAGGTTACAATTTACTGTATGAAACAGAAAATCCTATAACGATGTATAGTGCTTATTATGAAGGTCAAAACGATAATTATATCGGTTTTACACAGGGATTAAAGGAAAATGTTGATGTTCATGTTACTTATGATGGAACTGGGAGTAGAAAAATTCAAGTGAATGGAAGAGAGATTTATGTTGTTAAAGATAAAGAGATTACATCGTTCTATTATGAAGACAATGGATGCATTATTACGCTGTCCAGCACAGAAAAAGAATTAGAATTAATAAAAATATTAAAAAATATAAAATAAAATGTCACACTTATCCTCCTTCGATTGTGTCTTATATAGACACAATTAAAGGAGGATTTTTTATGAGAAAAAAGATTATGGTGTTGTTGATATGTGCTGTTTCATTAGTTAGTATACCGTTTTCGGTAATAGCAGCAGAAAAAAATGTACATACTAATGTAGCAGTAGAACAGATTATGCCACGGTATGGAAATATCAGCCAAATAAGTGGTAATATCTAAGCAGTATCGGGAAAAATAAATTGTAGTGTTGATGTATTGATGAAAACATCAATCTCAATAAGCGTCAAAATGAGTCTTCAAAAGAAAAATGGAAGTTCTTGGAATACGGTAAAAAGCTGGAATAAATCATATAGCAATACTAAAGTGGTAAATTCTAAGGCAGTTTATAACAGTACAACTGGTGCTACATACCGTATGAAATACACAGTTACAGCAGGAAATGATAAAGCAACTGGCACAACTCCAAGTGTTGTTGGAAAAAAATAAAGAAATATAAGAGGAAAGCTAATGAAAAAAAGAAAACTATTATCTAGAATATTCTAAAGGTAAAAAATTAATATTTTGTGAGAAGGGGAATATTTTAATGGAAAAGATTTCACAAAAAGAATTTCATTCTATAAAAAGACTGAGTAAAAACTATATAGGACTTACAGCAGAAAAACGATAAATGTTGTATCGTGTAACACTGGAAAAGAAGTATTTGTGTCCGATAAATTATCGAATATGTCTCAGTCTATATATAATCAGGAAACAAAGAAATTATTGGTTTATAATACATCAGGATATGCATATTTATATCAGTTACCTGATGGAAAACGCCTTTTACCCAAAATATATTTAAAACAGTCAGATATATGGTCAGAGCAGATTATATGGGAAGGGGATTTTTGTTGGTATCCATCTTTTAGGAAAGGAATATATCGATTAGATACACGAACAGGAGAAGTAGAACTTGTAGTAAAAATAAAAGGTGAGAATGTCACACATATAGTACAAGATAAAAACAATATTCTTGTATTTACAAGCCCCAAGACAAAAAATATATATAAGCAACGAGAAAAAGTGATAAGATATAGCTATCGAATTGAAAAAGATGGAGAGCTTAAATATCGATATAGAAAGCAAGAAGAAGATTATTGTAAAATTTGCTTTATTATAGAAGATGTAAATAAAAAAAAGGTTATTGTGGCAACATCAAGTAAAAAAAGAGTAGAAGGAGATAGCCTTTTATATTGTTCTGATGGACATTTACTGAACATTCCTGTAAATAACAGATGGAAACAAGGAGAATGGTGGTATAATCGTGAACTCCAGATTTCTGAACAAGACAATCGAATGATTTATGTAGATGAACATGGTTATTTATGCATTACAGAATTATATGCTGAGAATATAATTAAAAGGAATTGTCTAGATAAATATGTTTATGATATTCTTTACATACCGACAAAAGGAGTTTTGATATTGACCGATGATGGGGTTTATGAAATGAGAGAGGCATAGGTAAACAAATACTGTAAAATATTTAAATTAAATCTTTAATTTAAGAGTGTATATTTTAAGAGAGGATGAAATGGAGTTTCAAGTAATATATTCTAGAAAAATTCAAGGGGCAGTAATCTTATTTACAGTATTTATGTTTGCTTGTCAGTATGGACTTACAAGGGAAACAGTAGCAGAAAATTTTTCGAGAACTGGTATATGTTGGAGCGAATTTGCACTAAATGTAGTATTCAGTATCCTTCTGATTTTTCTGGTTTGGGATGATGATTATATTCTATCAGATGAGAGCATTACAGTTCGAAGAGTTATTTTTTGTAAAAAACATAAATGGAATGAATTCCCTTATTGTGGAATTTGTTATAAAAAAAATGAAAATGCAGATGATAGAAATGAAAAATTATTGTACTTTTCAAATAAACCCGAGTCAGATAGTAAATTCGAAAAAGTGTATCATGTCATAGAGTATACACCTGAGATTGAGGCAATTTTTCAAATTTATTGTCCACAAATGCCAGATCTAGACTGGGAGTTTTGGAAAAACGAGCTAATGGGTACAAAAATGTGGGAAGACGCAGATATTGATAATTACAAACGAAAAATTTTTAAATACGATTTTATCCAGTCTGTTCATTTTTTACCAATAATATGTGTTTTAAAACTTGCAAGTAATTATTATGTTCCAGTAGTGATGTTGGTAGGTGCAATTGCATTTACATATAGTCCATTTATAAAAAAATGGCATAATAAAGTAAAGGAACTTACAAGAGAATATCAGAGAGCTGCATTATGTCAATTGATTGCGGAAAGATGCACTTAAAAATATGGAGATTATGTATAATGCATCAGAGAATTATGAAGGATGGTTAATAGAAAATATAGTAATAAAGCATTAAAATTTAAAGTATGTTAGGTTTATGCCTGTTTTACTTGTGGGAAAGTTGAGTGAAGTATATTTTGCTGAAATCATTATCTAGTCTACTTTTATATATTAAGAAAGAAACAGAATGATTTTGTATTATATTAAGTAATATATCGTGTATAAAGAAAGGATTATTGTAAAAAATGGGTATATATATAGAAATGAATTTATTTTTTGATAATAATTTTGATGTGTATAAAATTGAAAGGATATTAAATATAAAACCTTCAGATTGTAAAAGAAAAAATGAAACTAGAATGTCACCATTTAATAAAAATAAGCATTTAGAGGGATACTGGTCATTGGTTACAGACACTTTTGAAGAATTAGATATAAAACCGGTAATTGATGATTTGTTAAGGAAGTTGGAAGGAAAATTGGAAATAATTAAAGAGATATGTAAAGAAAATAATGGAGAAGTTTGTTTTGAGATAGTTCCAATTTTTGAGAAAGATAACTTGCCGGCAATTTATTTTGAGAAAAGGTTTCTAAATATTGTAAATTATTTGGATGCAGTTATTGACATTGATATGTACTTAAATTAAATCTTTGATTTAAGAGTATATATATTAAGTGAGGATGAAATGAAATTTCAAGTAATATATTCTAGAAAAATTGAGGGATCAGTATCCGCATTTACCGGAGTTATATTTGCTTTTTAGTATGGTCTTACCAGAGAAACAGTAGCAGAAAATTTTTCAAGGACAGGTATAGATTGGAGCGAATTTATATTATATGTGTCAGTAGGCCTTCTTCTTATTTTCCTATTTTGGAACGATGATTATATTTTATCAACAGAGGGGGTTACATTTCGAAGAGTTATTTTTTATAAAAAACATAAATGGAGTGAATTTCCATATTGTGGAGTTTGTTATGATAACTATAAATATTCGATTGATAAAAATGAGAAATTATTGTATTTTTCTAAGAAACCAGAATCAGATAGGAAATTTGAGGAGAGATATAATACCATAGAGTATACACCTGAGGTAGAAGCGATTTTTCAAATCTATCATCCACAAATGCCAGATCCAGACTGGGAGTTTTGGAAGAATGAACTAAAAGATACAAAAATATGGAAGGAAATAGATGTTAATAATTACAAACGAAAAATTTTGAAATATGATATTGCTCAATCTGTTCCTTTTTTACCCGTAGTATGTGCTTTAAAATTTGCAGAGAATTATTATGTACCAGTGGCAATGATAATAGGTGCAATTGCATTATCATATAGTCCAGTTGTAAAAAAATGGCATAATAAAGTAAAGGAACTTACAAGAGAATATCAGAGAGCTGCATTATGTCAATTGATTGCGGAAAGATGCACTTAAAAATATGGAGATTATGTATAATGCATCAGAGAATTATGAAGGATAGTTAATAGAAAATATAGTAATAAAGAATTAAAATTTAAAGTATGTTAGATGTAGAAAAGCAGAAAGGCGTATCCTTTCTGCTTTTTTTGTACTGAAATTCGGTACAAAATGGATGGGTTAGTAGATGTTGCAACATAAAATTTGTATATACCTACCATTTTAATTTCCATAATTACCAATTTTGATATAGAAAGAAGGGTGAATATTATGATGCGTGGACCTCCATAAGAAAACTTACTTGAAAAAATAAAGATTTATAAAATAAAAGAAGGGAGAAATTACAGATGGCAACAACATTACTAACAGCCGAGGAAATGCTTGAAGAAACAATTAGAAAAGTATCTTCATCACCTGATGAATGGCTGCGTTTTTTAAACACAGCATCCCGTGTCTATCAGTATAGTTTTGACGACCAGCTTATGATCTACGCACAGCGTCCGAATGCGGTAGGATGCACGAGTTTCCAGACATGGAAGAAAACAAACCATTATGTAAAGCAGGGGACAGCAGGGATCGCACTGATACATACGGTAAATGGACGGAAAAAACTAAGGTATGTGTATGATTATAAAGATACCGGTATTGTGAGGGGAATCCCTGTTACAGAAGTAAGGAAGCCATACCTCTGGCAGATAGACGAGGAGGATAAAAAAGATGTGTCCGATCATCTGCAAAGGAGATACCATATTGAAGGAGAAGAGGCAGACCTTGCTACCATGTTAAAAAAGTTAACAGAAGAGATCATAGAAGACACAATGGCAGAAGAAGTGCCAAAACTGCTGAGGGACAGGCAGGATTCTTATTTAGAAGATTTAGACCAAGATACGATACGGCTAGAGTACAGGGAACTGTTCTTATCTACGGCATGGTATCTGCTGTTAAGCCGTTGTGGGATAGATCCTGGAGAATATATGTATCTGGAGGATTTTCGGTCGATCACAGATTTTAATAATGAGGAGGTGCTGCTGCGGTTGGGATCTCCGATAAGCGAGCATTGTGCATCAATACTGAAAGAGATCGGCCTTTATCTCTTTCAGAAAAATTTACAAAAAAACCGGGCAGAAACTATTGTAGAAGGAAGGGCAAAAGAATATAATCAAGATAGACAGATACCAGTACAAAGGGAGGCGGAACAAGATGAAATTAACATATACGAAAGGCGAAGACGGTCTGATGTATCCAGAGCTGGGACTAACAAAGACGGAGGGGCACATCGGGAAATACGGACTGATGAGGGAAAGATACCTGAAAGAACACGACAGATCGACATATCAGATCCTTCTGATGAAAGATTACGAGGGACATCTGATCGAGATCCAGAAGCAGGCAGAAGAGAGGATGGACGAACTGATGCCAGAGCTGATGAAGGCGGCAGGGGTAACGGAGGAACTGAAAGCAGCCGATCAGATGAAATGGGTCGGACTGGTGAACAACTGCAAACAGCAGGCGGAAGAGATCGTGAAACAGGAGATTATATTCAATTAAGCCTTTTCCCGGAAAATCCACAAGAACAGGCGGATTATGGGACAGCAGCAGGTGATACACCGGCTGCTGTTTTTGCGTTCCCGGAAACTTATATCGACGAAGCCTTACGGACAGGCGGGAATGATGACCATTCTTTAGAATATGTGCTACTTGACCTGATGCAGAAAAAACCAGGAGAACTGCTTAGAAAAGACCTGAAAGAGGCATGGAAAGGCGGAAAGGGTCTTTTTATGCCAGACGGAGTAAAAGTCAGTGTATGGTACAGTGAGGAAGGGATCTTTTTTCGCCGGGGGAATGGTGCAAGAAGGAATCCAGAAAAGACATTATCGTGGGACGAAGCCGCAGAACGGATCGAAACACTTTATAAGAAGGGGAAGTTTACTACAAATACATTGGCAGGGCAGGCAATAGATCTTGTACGAAAGGAAACCGCAAGTCTCCTCTGCTTTTTTTGCAGAGAAGAGATGAAACAATCCCGGTGGGGAGTGGTTTACAGTGAAGCTGTCGAGAAGATTGCCGGAGAGTTAAAAGAGCCGGAAAACATAAAGAATATCTATCAGGAGATCCTGCCATATGGAACGGATGTAAATCTGAAGACCCAATGGCAGCAAAAAAGATATAAGAATATAACAGATAAACTCCAGAAATTAGAAAATGCATCGGTACTTATCCCACAGGAAGGAGAAGAACCACAACAGACAGCGTTTATCACAGAAGATGAGATCGACAGACTACTGCAGGAAGGAGGTATCGTTCAGGGAGGGAAAAGACGCATCCTGTCTTTTTATCAGCAGGAACCTATGCCAGACAAAAAAGCAGCGATCGCTTTCCTAAAAGAAGAGTATGGTATCGGAGGACATTCCCATTCTATATCAGGAAGTTCCCATTCTGATGAGTGGCATGATGCCAAAGGATTTCGTTTAAAAAAGGGAAAGGCAGAAAAGAAACTGACATGGAAAGAAGCAGAAAAACGAATCCGCATCCTGATAGAAAATAAAGAATATCCTTATGTTAAGGATAAGGAAATGCAGGAACAATCGGTTAAGGAGGATCACACAAAGGAAAAAGAAAATGTACTGAATTTCAGTACGGAGGAGAAGAAAAAAAAGGACACCCTGCAGTTCCAGATTGATTATTCAGAACATGATGTTATAAGCCCTTATGATAAAGAAAAAGGTGATTTTACTGTTCGGAAAATGTCTTTTGCTGTAGCAAATAAACTATTTACAGTATTGGATGAACAAGAGGCGGAGAAGCAGGAGAATGAAGAAGAGGGATATTCTTATTATAAGACAGCATTTTCTATTTATGCGGTCATAGATGGAGAAGAATATTCTTTCAAGGGCAGATATGACATAGGTTCAGAAGGAAAATCCCTTTTAGAACACATCCGGGAATATTATGATTACTGTTTATCTTCAGACTGTATGTATAGACAATACTGGGAACAGGATGGTGTGCTGGATGAAAAGATAGAACAGATTACAAAGTATAGTGAAAACTTTTTGCCATATCTTGAAGAACATACAGGCTTAACACCTGCAGAACAGAAACAGCTTGATGAATTGATGCAGAAAGAGGAACCGCAGGTTTTACAGGATAAAAAATATGAGATTGCTGATACTGGAAGAATAGATTTTCCGTTCCATGTACAGGAATTAACAAGAGAAAATGATGATTTTATTTTCTCAGGACGTAGTAAGTTCTGTAAAAACAGAGAAGAAGCCAGTGCATGGGTAGAAAAACAACAAAAGGAATCGAATCTCATTGAAGTAGCTGTCGAAAGCAGCGAGGATTATGAAGATTCAACGGTTTCTTTTGTTACAGCAGTTGATGCATATGGAAATAGACAGCCTCTTTACCGCCTATTACGAAAGGGTAATAATGGATTAGAAACATATCTTTCAGAAACGATGCTCTTTCATAGTGAAAATGAAGCAAAGAGCTATATTAAAAATCATTCGGACGAGATAAGGGAAATACGATATGATGAGATGATAGGTTGGGCGGCAGAGATAAGAAAAGACAGCATTGCAGCAGCAGAACTGCAGGAAGAAATCTTAGATACAGATAACATAGCTGTCACTCCTGCTTCAGAAGAGAACAGCCATAACTATCATATTTTAAAAGGGGAATTAGGAACAGGAACAATCCGTGAAAAATGCTGGAAGAATATCCTTGCGATCGAAACGGTAAAACAGTTAGAAAAGGAACAACGGCAGGCAACAAAAGAGGAACAGAACATACTAGCAGATTATGTTGGATGGGGTGGGATCGCAGATGTTTTTGATGAGAAGAAACCACAGTGGCAGGAAGCAAGGGAGAGGATACAGACGGCACTGACTCTGGAAGAATACCGTTCGGCAGTAGGGTCTGTTTTAAATGCCCATTATACACAGCCTGTTCTCATTAAAGCCATGTATCAGGTATTGGCAGGCCTGGGATTTATAAAGGGACGGATATTAGAACCATCCTGTGGGACAGGGAATTTCTTCGGACTTCTTCCAGAAAGCATGAACAAGTCTACGTTATATGGTGTGGAGTTAGACCAGATGAGTGCAAAGATAGCTGGTTATCTTTATCCGGAAGTAAATATTGAGAATACGGGGTTTGAACGTACAGATTATCCAGATGGATATTTTGACATAGCTGTCGGAAATGTTCCCTTTGGGGATTACCGGGTAAATGACCCTGTTTATAACCGTCATGGATTTTTGATCCATGACTATTTTTTTGCAAAGACACTGGATAAACTGCGTCCAGGTGGTGTTGCTGCATTTATCACAACAAAAGGGACGATGGATAAGGAAAATACCAAAGTAAGGCAATATCTTTTTAAGAGGGCAGAACTTCTGGGAGCAGTCCGGCTGCCAAACACTGCATTTAAAAACGCAGGGACAAAAGTAACTTCTGATATTTTGTTCCTGCAAAAAAGGGAAAAAGAAATAGCTGATCCGGAATGGATCTCTGTTACAGAGGATGCACAGGGAATCCCTGTAAATAGTTATTTTGCAGCACACCCGGAGATGATCCTGGGAACAATGAAAGAAATCTCAGGACCGTATGGGGTGGAGACTGCCTGCATAGAAAACGAAGGCGTTTCTTTGGAAATACAATTACGGGATGCCATAGCCAATATCACAGGACATATACCAGAAAGGATGCCGGAGGAACGTGCTGAAATTCAGTACGGGACCGAACCTGTAACAGATATGCCGGACAGGGAAGAGAACAGGATATACAGCTATGTCGTATCAGAAGCTGGGGATATTTATTATAAAAATGAATCGGGACTGAAACAGCAAAGGGTTACAAAGACAACAAAAAGCCGTATCACCGGGATGGCTGCTATCCGGGACTGTGTCCGGGAATTGATCCGGCTGCAGGTAGAAGAAACAGAAAATACAGAAACAAAGATCCAGGCAGAGCAGAGAAAATTGAATACCCTGTATGATTCTTATACGGAAGAATGGGGACTTTTAAACAGCATAGCGAACAAGAGGGCTTTTTCGGAAGATTCCTCCTATCCTCTGTTATGTTCCCTTGAAAGATTAGATGAAGACGGGAATCTTGCCGGAAAAGCAGATATGTTCTCCAAACGTACTATCCGGCAAAAGGAAAGTATCACTCGTGTCAATACTGCGAACGAAGCTCTTGCTGTGTCTATGACAGAACATGGAAAAGTTGACCTTTCCTTTATGTCGGGACTTTGTGGAAAGCCGGGGGAAAAGATAATAGAAGAACTGGCAGGAGTTATCTATAGAAATCCAGTAACACAGGAATGGGAGACAGCAGACAGCTATCTGTCAGGCAATGTACGGGAAAAACTCCGCATTGCAGAAAATTTTTTGGAAAGTACTCCAGAGTATAAAAGGAATGTAGAGGCATTAAAAAATGTGCAGCCAAAACGGCTGGAAGCATCAGAGATCGAAGTACGGCTGGGTTCTATGTGGATACCATTAGAAGTTTATGAGCAATTTATGATAGAGACATTTCAGCCGCCAAAATATATTGCCGTAAACCACACGATAAAGATACAGTATTCTTCTTATACAGGGGAATGGAATATTCAGGGGAAAAATATAGATGGGAGCATTTTAGCGACCAATACCTATGGGACGAAGAGAGCCAATGCATACCGTTTACTAGAAAATTCCCTGAACCTTAAAAATATACAGATCTTTGATACCTATACTGACAGTGAGGGAAAGGAACACAGGGAATTAAATAAAAAAGAAACGATACTGGCAGGACAGAAACAGGATATGATCAAAGAAAAATTTAAGGACTGGATATTCAAAGACAGGGAACGGCGGGAAATGCTGGTCACGATCTATAATGAAAGATTCAACTCCATCCGTCCAAGACAGTATGACGGAAGTCATTTGGAATTCCCCGGAATGAATCCGGAGATCACCTTAAAGCCACATCAGAAAAATGCTGTCGCACACCAATTATATGGTGATAATACCTTACTCGCACACTGTGTGGGAGCCGGGAAGACCTTTGAAATGGCTGCTGCAGCAATGGAAGCAAAACGTATCGGGCTTACCCACAAATCACTGTTTGTTGTACCAAACCACCTGACGGAACAGTGGGGTGCGGAATTCCTTACCCTGTATCCTGCCGCCAACATCCTTGTGGCAACAAAAAAAGATTTCCAGCCAGCAAACCGTAAAAAGTTCTGTGCAAGGATCGCGACAGGGGACTATGATGCTGTCATTATCGGCCACTCACAATATGAAAAGATCCCACTGTCAGCAGAACGGCAGCGTAATATTTTAGAAGAACAGATTGATGAGATTGAAAAAGCAATCGCTCTTGCAAAAGAAGCACAGGGAGAAAATTATACGATCAAGCAGATGGTAAAGAGCAGAAAGAACTTGGAAGTCCGGCTGGCAAAGTTAAATGATAAGAAAAAAGACGATGTGGTGACATTTGAGGAACTGGGCATTGACAGGCTGTTTGTGGACGAATCGCACGCATTTAAGAACCTTTTTTTGTATACAAAAATGAGAAATGTAGCAGGTGTCGCACAAACAGAATCCCAGAAAGCGATGGATATGTACAATAAATGCCGTTATATGGATGAGATCACAGGAGGGAAAGGGATCACTTTTGCGACAGGGACTCCAGTCTCAAATAGTATGACAGAGCTGTATACTATTCAGAGATACCTGCAGTATGACCGCCTGCAGGAAATGGAACTAGGGATGTTTGATAACTGGGCCTCTACTTTTGGAGAGACAATCACAGCTCTTGAGTTATCTCCAGAGGGTAGCAGTTATCGCATGAAAACTCGTTTTGCAAACTTTTTTAACTTGCCGGAGTTAATGTCTGTTTTTCAGGAAGTAGCAGATATTCAAACTGCCGATATGTTAAAACTTCCAGTTCCACAGGCTGAATATGAAAATATTGTCCTGCCGGCAAGTGAAGAGCAGAAAGAGATCCTGCAGTCCCTGGCAGAACGAGCAGAGTTGGTACGGAATGGTGCGGTAGATCCAAGTGAAGACAACATGTTAAAGATAACAACGGATGGACGTAAACTTGCTTTAGACCAGAGACTTCTCAATGATATGCTGCCGGATACAGAAAATAATAAGGTTTCTGCCTGTGCAGAGCGATGTTTTACGATCTGGGAAGAAACAAAAGGACAGAAGGCAGCACAGTTAGTATTCTGTGATTCTTCTACACCAAAGAAAGACGGAACCTTTAATGTATATGATGCCTTAAAAGAAAAACTGATGAAAAAGGGAATCCCGGAAGAAGAGATCGCATTTATCCATGATGCCAATACGGATGTACAAAAAGCAAGATTATTCTCTAAAGTTCGTTCCGGGCAGGTCCGTTTTTTACTTGGTTCCACGTCAAAAATGGGTGCTGGTACTAACGTCCAGGACAGACTGATTGCCCTCCATCATTTAGATGTACCCTGGAGGCCTGCTGATATTGAACAGCAGGAAGGACGTATCTTAAGACAGGGAAATAAAAATAAAAAAGTAAAGATATTCCGGTATATCACAGAAAATACATTTGACGCATACTCCTGGCAGCTTATAGAAAATAAACAGAAGTTCATCGGGCAGATCATGACATCCAAATCCCCTGTCCGTTCCTGCCAGGATGTCGATGAAGCAGCATTATCTTATGCGGAAGTCAAGGCACTTGCAACAGGTAATCCCAAGATAAAAGAAAAGATGGATTTAGATGTACAGGTGACAAAATTAAAGATGCTGAAAGCCAATTATGAGAGCAACCTGTTTCGGCTGCAGGATGCGATCGCTGTGGAGTACCCGGAAAAGATAGCAAAATATGAAGAACTCACCACAGCATATGATTCCGATATAAAACATATAGATACCGTCCTGAACACTCCTTTTTTGATGGAGATACATGGTGTTACCTATAATGACGAAAAAGCTGCAGGGGAAATGCTCGTACAGGCCTGTACACAGATGAAGAAAGCCCATGCCGATGCAGAAAATATCGGAAGTTTTTGGGGGTTTCAGATGAAAATCTCGTATTCTTTGTTTGACAATAGCTTTTATGTAAGACTGACGAGAGAAGCCTCTTTTATAGTCGAAGTTAAAAAAGACCCTGTACGAAACATCGAACGTATCCTTACCGCAATGAGAAACCTTCCCGGACAAAAAAAGACAGCCGAAGAACGGCTGGAAGATGCAAGGCAGCAGCTTGTGCAGGCAAAAGAAGAAGTGCAGAAACCATTTGAAAAAGAAGAAGAACTGAAGTTTATCCAGGCTCGTCTGGTCAAAGTAAATGCGGAATTAGATGTAGGATCAGACGAAGAGAAAATACAGAAAGATGGGAAGAATCGACAGGAGGAACAGAGAATATGCCTGTAATAAGAGTATCAAAAATGGGAAAATGTATCCAGAAATTAAGAGAAGAACGGGGGTGGAGCTTAGAAGAACTGGCAGGACGTATCCTGCTGTCACCAGAGGAATTAAAATGCATGGAAAATGGTATAAAAGAACCAGACAAGATGACCGTCACTTTGCTTGGTTATATCCTAAACGTGCATGCAGACAGCCTGTTAAATGGTGAGATCCACTGCCGGGTGTCCCAGACAGAATTAATGGAGCTTATGAAAGAGACCATAGACTATCTGGAAGGGATACAAAAGGAGAATAAACAGATCGGAGTGGATATGGAAAAGATACAGGAAAAATATGGACTGCCAGGGAAGGATATGCCGGAAAGAGAACGTACAGAGAGGATGCAGAAGCAAGGGCATATCTTTACAAACAAAATACAGAAAGAATCTGTACCGAAGTTATTATAGAAAATGTGCTGAATTTCAGTACGGAACAGGAGGAGATACGCATGGAAGAAAAAAGCAGGGAAGTTGTCATGGCAATATCCAATGCAGCAAGGTATATGGATCCTTTTTTTAAATTATCAGCAATGGGGACTATCTTATTACTGCAGTATTTTGCCCGTATGGTCAAAGAACGAAAATTAAAAGAAACAGAATTTACGGACTTCCAGAAATTTTTAAGAATGACGGAAGGAAAATATGATATTATGAACGTCCCGGAAATCCCGGAGGAACAGTTGTCAGAAGAATTAAATACCCTCGGCATCCATTATATGATACTTCCTGATCTGGAAAAAAATGATGGAATGCTGCAGGTTGCTGTTTATCAGCCAGACAGGGAAAATTTTGGGGCATGGTATCAGCGGCATATCTTAAGCTGTATGACAGGGGGAGAAAAAGACATACAGGAACTAAGGACTCTTACTTCCGGAAAAACAACGATAGTTTCTTTTCCACTGGAAGATGAAGAGGAATTAATTAGAGAGGATTTTGAAAAGTTAGGAATTAATTATTCTCGACTTCCTGATTTACATGTTGGAGATGGTGAATTGCAGGTTGTTATAGCAAATGCAGATCTTCCAAAAGTTGAATCTTGGTATAAATTATACCGGGATGATCTGCGGAAAGATGGCATAACGGATGTCCCGGATATGAAAAAAATGTCGATGGATAACTATATGCAGACAGGACAGCAGACGGAAGCAGAATATATTGATACAGCTTCCCCGGAATTAAAGGCTGTTAATGCTAAATATGAGGGAAAAGAAAAGGGAGAGATCGAACACCAAATAGAAGCAGCCGAATATAACACTATGGGAAAAGAATCTTCGACAGCATATTTGCGGTATGTAAATGACCCTGCCTATATCCCGATCAGCATTGATAAAAAAACTCTGGTTGAGAAATCCTCAGTGATCAATAAAGATGGATTAGATAGATATAACCAGTTTGCCTGCCGTATTCCTGGGACATATGGAAAGAATGAAAAACAACTTGTGATACCTGAAACACAGGTCTTTGAGACACAAAAAGGTTCGTATATCGCTTTTCTAAATAAAGAAGAGCCGGTATTTGTATTTAATGTCAGAACAAAACAGGTAGACCATGAGATGAGAAAACTGACGGGCGAAGAATTTGCGAAACAATATTTTGATAAAGTAGACAGACCTTCAGAACGTAAAGTAACATCATTAAAAAAATATAAAGAGAAGGGAAAAGATCTAAGTGACCTTAAGATAAAGATGCCGGATCCACCAATCAGATCAAAATAAAACGTGCTGAATTTCAGTACGGTGACCAGCAGTTACTAAAAACAGTTATGTATAAACAGGCATAGCTGTTTTTATTTTTTATATGGGCAGAAGAAAATCGTTCTTCTGCTCATTTTATTATAGGAGAATATGTATGATACAAAAACGAAAACCACCATGGGGGATGTTTTTTATCCTGTTGTTTTTAGCATTGGCAGTGTCGTATTATATAGCAGGATTGTTCAAACTAGATGATGTGACGATACAGAATTATCAAGATAAATTAGCCTACATATTGATGCATCCATTCCGTAACTGGTTCAATGAAAAACACCAGCCGTTATAGGGATTGCCCTGACTGCATGGGTAATGTTTGTCTGTTACTATCTCACTTATTACCGCAATTTTCATCCCGATGCAGAACATGGTGTTGCAGAATGGGCAGATGTACCAAAGGCAGCTAAAAGACTGTATGGAAAAGGGGAAGAACCTGTTACCTGCCTGAGTAAAAATATTACAGTAAATGCAAAGGCATTGCCAAATATGCATATCCTGATTCTGGGCGGTTCTGGTGATGGAAAAACAACATCCCTTTTGATTCCGAATATCTTACTGGCGAATATGACAAATATTATCCTTGACGTGAAAGGAGACTTGCTGAAAAATTATGGAGGCTACTTAAAAGAAAAAGGGATAGCTGTAAAAAGCCTTAATTTTAAAGATATGGCACAATCAGACCAGTATAATCCGTTCAGATACATAGAAAATTATACGGATATGGTAGAACTCATTACAAATATCCAGACATCTGTAAAGCCGCCGGATGCCCAAAAAGGAGACCCTTTCTGGGATGATGGTGTAGGACTGTATCTGCAATCCCTGTTTGAATATGAATGGCTTCAGGCAAAAGAAGAGGGAAGGACAGCCTCTATGCTGGGAATCCTTGATCTGGTAAACAAGGAAACACAAAAAACAGATGAAGAAGGGACAACGCAGTTACAGCAGGATATGCAAGAGTTACAGGAAAGATATGGGGAAGATTATCCGCCAGTGAGAGATTACCGCAAGTTAAAAGAAGGTGCATCAGAAACCGTACGCTCTATTGTTATCATGGTTAATGCACAATTACGTCTTTTTGAAATCCCGGAGATCAAACGGATATTTGAAGGAACGGATGACATAGATATTCCATCACTAGGATTAGGTGTAGAGGGAAATCCTAAGAAAAAAACAGCTTTGTTTCTTGTCATGCCGTCTGGAGATTCTTCTTATAACCTTTTTATTAATATGTTCTACACACAGTTATTTACCGTTTTAAAAAGAGTCGCAGATAATCGAAGAGACGGACAGTTACCGATCCATGTACGGCTGTGGGCAGATGAATACTATGCCGGTCCTAAACCACTTAACTGTGAGACACTTCTTGGGGAAATACGAAGCAGAAATATGTCCATCGTACCGATTCTGCAAGATATTGCCCAGATAAAAACTTTGTATCCTAATGACAAATGGGAGATATTCACAGGAAACTGTGCAACGACCGTATTCTTAGGCTCTGGAGCTACAGCCCATACAACGCATCAGTGGGTATCAGATATGTTAGAGGACATGACGATCGACAGCCGTTCCGAAAGCCTGGGACATTCACAAGGCAGTGGTAATCTGCAGATGAGCAAGGCCGGAATGAAATTAATGACTCCGGGACAGATCAGCCGGATGCCGAAAAACGACTGCATCCTGTTCCTAAAGGGAGAACGTCCCATCTACGATAAGAAAAACTGGCCGTTTAATACAGAGGTATTTAAAGAAGCAGAGAAGATAGCCGGACAAAATGGCTATAAAAATCCAGTATATGTTTCCTATGATGAAAGAAAAAAAATATATATCACAACCCGTTTTGAGTCAAGATTGAATTACATTTCAAAAGAAGAGTTTACATTTTTTGAAGAAAAAGCAAAAGAAGATTCCAATATTCAGACGTTCCAGATAGACGAAGAAGCCTTCCTTTACCTTAACTTCAATGAAACTCCACAGCCAAGCCTGAGAGAACTGGAAAAGATGGTAAAAGAAATACAAGTTGCAGAGGTAAACGAAGAGGAAGAAAAAGAAACAGACCAGCAGCCAGATATGCTACAGGATAGAGAACAATGGGACTTATCAGGGGACATTATTGACTGCTTCAGACGATATTCTAGTGAGCTATCACCAGAAGAACAGGAAGAGATTATAAAAGGCATTGAAGAAGGTATGACTGATCAGGATGTAAAACGATACTTTACACTGGTAGGTGCAGAAAAAATGCGGCAGTATCGGAGAGTGTTGATGGTCGCAAAAATAAGAGATGAGGATAATTAAATATTATTTTTGCATCAGGCATCTATACCTGTTAGACATAATGCGTGGACTGAATTAAAAAAATATAGTATAATCTGTATTAGAAATGATGTCGTGAAATCGGAATTTGGAGGAACTTGTGATGAAAAAAATGATAATGGCATTATGTATATTTATTTGTGTGTTTACTTTAGTTGCATGTTCTGGACAACAAACAAACGAACCACTTACTTTAGGTGTCAATGCGATAATAACAGAAATTGATAAAGAAAATAGAATCATAACCACAAAAGATAGCGGAGAAGAAGGTGTTTTAGGGAATGATTGTCTTATTGATTGTTCCAAAATTCCTATGATTTATTGTAATTATGATACACAAGATGTTGTGGATATAACTTTTGATGATTTACAGGTTGGGGACGAAATCATTTTGACTATTCGGAGTTCGGAAATAGAAAATCTCCAAAAGGAAGATGACAATAAAGCAAAAATAGCAGTTGAACAATTACAATTAGGTACACAGAGAATTAAATAACTTCCAGTTTTCTTAACTGGATAAATCGGAAGTTGGAAAGGGGTGCACTGCTATGCTGAAAAAGTTGAATTCCTTTTTTAACATCGTTATTGGTTCATTCATAGGAGTTTTCATTGGGTTCGGAATTTATAAGTTCTGGCACTTTAAAACCTATCCAAATTTATATGCCATGCAGTCTGCACCGTGGTACACAGAGTTGCTATTGGGTGGTGCCTTGGTGGCTGTTGTGGTGGTCGTATGTATTATCCTAAAGCTGATTATTTGTAGGAAGTTAAAGCCATAACTTCCCGTTTATTGGGAAGTCACAGAGAACGAAAAATCGGAAGTTACGGAGGTAAAGAGCAATGAAAAAAGCTATTATTACGATGATTGTGGTATTCGCATTAGTTGTTTGGCCGTTCAGTGGTGTGTGGCAACTCTTGTCTGGTATCATTGGCGGTGGAGTCCAAGAATCTTTTATTTATCCGATTTACGGTGGAATTATTCTTCTTTCAGGTCTTTTAGTCGTTTGTACTGAACTCATTCTGGAAGAAATTAAATCGTTAAAAGACGATATAAAAGATAAAAAAGAAGGTTGCTGATAAAATTCCGGTTTATAGAGTTAAAAAATATAAGTTAAGGAGGCATGTATTATGAAAAAAGTAATCTATCTGCTTGTATTATGTATGGTGCTAGGAATGGCTGGATGTGGAACGAATCAAGAAAATAAAGAACCTGTGTCTGGAAATGTGTCCGTAGAAATAGAAAATAAAGAAAATGATGATGTAGTACAAAATGAGCAAACAGCAGATACTGGCTCATATCCTCCATGTGTTATGGTTGATGGTGTTATATATAAAGACACAGGATATGTAGCGTCAATGCCTGGTTGTGGAACAATGGATGGAGAAATTGTGTCAACAGTGGCAGGGACAGAGTTACCATCTGAAAATAATCAATCAAATTTCGGAAGCGGATATCATTATCAAAGGAGTTCTGAAGGTCAGCTCATAGTAGTCATTGATGACGAACGAATCATATTTAGAGATATTGAAAAAGATGATACGTCTATTCCAATAGAGGTTATCAATTTTAATGCAAAAGTAAAAGAAATTACCGATGATGGAGAACTTCTTGTAACGCATGTGAGTACAGCTGAAGGCTTTTGTCAGATGAATGATGGAGAGTATTATGTATCGGCAGAAAATTTAGCGGAAGATGTTCAGGTGGGAGATATCGTTACAATATGGTTTAATGGAATGATTCAAGAAACATACCCTGCTCAATTGGGGGTAGTTTATAGAATCATTAAAACACAATAATTAGTCAAATTCCAGTTTGTAGAGGACTTAATGAATCCTTGTAATATTGGGCGTTGCATGAATGTTAATTTGCGTTGCTTGATGTATTGATGGCTAATCAGTATACTAGTTTTATCAAACGAAAGGAGTAGCTAGAGATGATTGGTAAAACGATACTTTACACTGGTAGGTGCAGAAAAATGCGACAGTATCGGAGAGTTTTGATTGCCAGGAAGAAGAAAGGATAGATTTATTGCCGGAAGTCACAGATAAAAGGTGGCTTCCGGCTTTTTTTCATGCCCTATATTTATTATCAATAAAGTTATCAATGTTTTGTAACTTAGAATATGATATGTATGTAATGAAAATATTAATTACAAATAGTAATTCGTTTTATATCATGAAAATTTAGCACTTTTATGAGAAAAATATGTTAAGAAGTATGGGATATTTGTGGATAAAAGAACATACGTATGGTATACTAAATCAATAATATTGTTATTTTAAGGAGGGGGATAGATTTGGATAAGATATATGCTGCAATCGACTTAAAATCATTTTATGCATCAGTGGAATGTGTGGAAAGAGGCTTAGATCCTCTCATAACGAATCTTGTTGTTGCCGATAAGAGCCGTACTGAAAAGACCATATGTCTTGCCGTTTCTCCTTCTTTAAAAAAATATGGTATTCCAGGACGTCCTCGCTTATTTGAAGTAATACAGAAAGTGAAGAGGATTAATAAAAAAAGACTGGAAGCTGCTCCGGGGCATAAATTTATAGGACAATCTTTTCATTCAGATAAATTAAGTGATCCTTCGGTTGCACTGGCATATATTACAGCATCTCCGAGGATGTCATTGTATATGAAATATAGCACACAAATATATCAGGTATACCTTCGGTATTTTGCTCCAGAGGATATTCATGTATATTCGATTGATGAGGTTTTTATTGACTTGACAGGATACTTGACAAATTATCAGATGGGG
>OBWW01000162.1_pt1 | contig 71665 bp, 67 predicted proteins | sample 1538091 | NCBI WGS metagenome assembly OBWW01 (sample SAMEA2580125, study PRJEB22360) | human gut metagenome | biome: human gut; feature: human-associated habitat; material: faeces | place: Denmark | collected 2008/2010 | reverse complement strand
ACAGCGACTACAGAGCAGATGGGATATGGTATTATTTCTTTTTTCGTCTGTTTTTATCCGAATCACTAACAGTACATTAGTAATTATTTATCTCCAAAGTATCTCTTAAGTAATCCTTCGAATGCTTTTCCATGTCTAGCTTCGTCACGAGCCATCTCATGAACTGTATCATGGATTGCATCAAGGTTTAAAGCTTTTGCACGTTTTGCAAGATCGAACTTACCAGCAGTAGCACCATTCTCAGCTTCTACACGCACTTTAAGGTTCTCTTTTGTGCTTGGAGAAACTACTTCGCCAAGTAACTCAGCAAACTTAGCTGCATGCTCAGCTTCTTCATAAGCAGCTTTTTCCCAGTATAATCCGATTTCAGGATATCCTTCGCGGTGAGCAACACGTGCCATAGCAAGATACATACCTACTTCGCTGCACTCGCCTTCAAAATTAGCTCTTAAGTCAGCCTTAATATCTTCTGGAACATCACTTGCAACACCTACAACGTGCTCAGCAGCCCATGTCTTCTCTTCTGTCTGCTCAATAAACTTAGAAGCCGGTGCCTTACAAAGTGGGCAAAATTCCGGAGCAGCTTCACCTTCATAAACATATCCACATACACTACATACAAACTTCTTCATAATAAATAATCTCCTTTTCTAAAATAAATGTCTGATAACTATTAAGATGGCGTCTTATTCGTTATCGAAAGCATATAAGTAACATTGCATAGTAATGAAAACCTTCTTTGAAAAAGTAATGATAATCATTACTGTTTTATAATAACCTAAAGATGAAAATTTGTCAACAAAAAAATTAAAAAAATATTTATGTGTAGATTTCGTATAGACGAAAAAAGAACGAATACCATATCCCATCTGCTCTGTAGTCGTTCTTTTTTCTGACTATCTAAATCCACAATCGGTGAGAATGGGGATTCTCCAGAAGAGTATAACTTTCCAGGAACTTAAATTTCGAGAAACTGACATTTATATAAGGAGTTCTGTTTCTTCTGTTGTATCCCCTGCTATTTTCTTTTGAGGGAAAATAAGCATTTAGCGCAAAGTCACAAAATGCAATACTTATAACAATTCTTTTTTCTTTATCATAGTTTTTTGCAATTCAGCATAAAATTTTGTTTCAGCGGCTGTTTGTTTTGATAACAAATAGCAAATTAGTAATTTCTGTTGGAAAAAGAAGGGAATTCGCCAGAAGATTATGAGAGTTAACTAGCGAAAAATTCTCTAGAAGGTTATAGATTCTCGGGAAATTGAAGCCTAAGGGATTGACACATTTCTTCTGGAAGTTTCCATCTGAATAAAAAGTGTAGACTTTTGGAGAATCCCCATTCTCACCAACTGTAGATTTAGAATAGCCAGAAAAAAGAAAAAAATAATACATCCCAGATGCGGCTTCGGAGCGTGTTTAAGATGCGAACGAGCATCTTAAATACAGCGACTACAGAGCAGATGGGATGTATTATTTTTTTCTTTTTTCGTCTACACGAAATCTACAAATTACGATTTTGGGGCGCAATCCGCACAATATCCTCGGAAGGTAATGGTATAGTCAGAAATGATTCCATCGAAGCCTTCTCCAATGTCTTCTTGTGGATGAACAGAAGGTTTGAATGGAATATCCTGAAGACATCCACAGGATTTACATTCAAAGTGTGCATGAGGAATTGTCTGGCCATCGAAACGATCAGCATGATTCTCGCAGGTGATCTTCATGATTTTTCCTAAAGAAGTTAATAAGGAAAGGTTACGGTATACAGTTCCAAGACTAATATTAGGAAAGCTTTCGCGCAGTTCCTGATAAATAATGTCGGCGGTAGGGTGATCATGATGACTCATGACACATTCTAATATGGCATTTCTTTGACGGCTGTTCTTCATCGGCGCGCTCATATTTATTCTCCTTTCATAAATAGAGTTCATATTTTTATAAACTGATGTCAGGGTCAAAAGGTGTTTTGCTCCTGAATTGATGTCACGAATTACTCCGTAGTTAACGCTGTTCCCGTAATTCTGAATAATTAATATAACTTATATCAAATGATAATAATAAGAGTTACTATTTTTATAATATTGTATTTTTTTTCTGATGTCAAGAAGAATTAAGAAGGTTCATAAAAGCGGGGATATAATTCACAAAAGATAACCTTTAAAAAATATTGACAAAGAAATGTGGGAATAGTATGATACTAGAGTCAAAAGGTCATTTTGTACTGTTTTTAAGGGAAGTGGCTTTGAAGTTTTAAAGATAGCGGCGTTGCTGCTACGTAACTTGTGGACGGATCATTTGTGTGATCTGAAGTTGAATGATTTTGAACATTATTAACACATTTTATAAAAAGGAGATTTTTTCTTATGTTAGAAAAGATGAAAGAGATTATTGCGGAGCAGTTAGGTGTCGAAGAAGATGAGATTACACTGGATACTTCTTTTAAGGAAGATTTAGGTGCGGATTCTCTTGATTTATTTGAGCTTACTATGGCGCTGGAAGAGGAGTATGATACAGAGATTCCTGCTGAAGAACTTGCTGACATCGAAACAGTTGGAGATGTTATTGAGTACTTAAGAGAGAAGGGAATTGACGAATAAGCAGCGTGATCGATGCTGATCCTGCCCTGCTATGGGAAGGGCTGATGAACAGGTATTGGGGAGTGGACAGATAATCCTCAGTACCTTTTTTCACGTAAGAATAGTTATGAGAACGGTTATGTTATAAATTTGTAATGATTTGTAAAATGAGTTGCGGAATGAATTGTAAAATCTTACGAAACTAAGTCGGTATGCGCTTAGTGATAAAAAACTATTGGAAATTCGATTTATTTCGTTTATAATAATAACGGGTGTGTCAGCATTTTGAATAGTACACCGGGATACTATTTTGATATTGGTTATTTAGAGTGATTATTTAATCAGTATTTATGGATAAAAGACATGGAGTTTATAAGGAAAGGAGATTCCTAATGGCTACGGATATTGGAATTGATTTAGGTACTGCGAGTATTTTAGTATATGTAAAGGGGAAGGGTGTCGTATTAAAAGAGCCTTCAGTGGTTGCTTTTGATGTAGATACGAGAAAGATTAAGGCAATCGGTGAAGAGGCGCGTCTGATGATTGGACGTACTCCTGGTAATATTGTGGCGGTTCGTCCTTTAAGACAGGGTGTAATCAGTGATTACTCCGTTACAGAGAAGATGCTTAAGTATTTTGTTCATAAGTCAGTGGGCAAGAGTTTATTTGGAAGAAAGCCAAGAATTTCTGTTTGTGTTCCTAGTGGAGTAACAGAGGTAGAGAAGAAGGCAGTAGAAGATGCAACATATGCAGCAGGAGCAAGAGATGTAAAGATTATCGAGGAGCCGGTAGCAGCAGCAATCGGAGCTGGTATCGATATTGCGAAGCCATGTGGTAATATGATTGTAGATATCGGTGGTGGCACTTCTGATATTGCGGTTATTTCTCTTGGAGGTACCGTAGTAAGTACATCGATTAAGGTTGCCGGTGATGATTTTGACGAGGCGATCGTTCGTTATATGAGAAAGAAGCATAATCTGTTGATCGGTGATCGTACAGCAGAAGATATTAAGATTCAGGTAGGAAGTGCATATGCACGTGCAGAAGAATCTTCTATGGAAGTGAGAGGACGTAACCTTGTAACAGGTCTTCCTAAGACAGTTACCGTAACTTCCGAAGAAACAAGAGAGGCACTTCGTGAAGCGACAGCACAGATTGTAGAAGCAGTTCATAGTGTATTAGAGAGAACTCCACCTGAATTAGCAGCAGATATTTCTGATCGTGGAATCGTACTGACCGGTGGTGGAAGTATGTTACAGGGATTAGAACAGTTGATTGAAGAGAAGACAGGAATTACAACAATGACAGCCGATGACCCAATGACAGCAGTTGCGATTGGTACCGGCCAGTACATTGAGTATCTTGGTACAAAGTAGGAGATTTTAAATGGCTCATCTGGAAGGATATGTAAGTCATATTCGCTTTCATAATGAGGAGAATGGATATACCGTAATGGACATTGAAACAACCCACGGGGACGAAGTCCTCGTGGGAAATTTTCATTATATCAATGAAGGAGAATATATCTGTGCAGAAGGTGAATATGTAGATCATCCGGCGCATGGCCCACAGTATCGGATGACATCGTATACTGTAAAGGAGCCGGAAGATAAGGCGGCAATGGAACGCTATCTTGCATCTGGTGCGATTAAAGGAATGGGAGCTGCGCTGGCTGCAAGAGTGATTAAAAAGTTTAAAGGGAATACATTTGACATCATTGAAAGTGAACCGGAGCGTTTGGCAGAAGTAAAGGGGATTTCACTGAAAAAGGCGATGGATATTGCAGTGCAGTTTCAGGAAAAGCAGGAGATGCGCCATGCGATGATGTTTTTATCGGAGTATGGAATTACCAGTCGTTTTGCGGTTCGTATTTTTGAGGAATATGGCAACAAGATGTATGATATCCTGAAGACGAATCCATATAAACTGGCAGAAGATATTACGGGAATTGGTTTCCGGGCAGCGGATGCGATTGCGGCAAAGGTTGGTATAGCACCAGATTCCGATTTTCGTGTGTGTGCAGCTATTTTATATGCTCTTCAGCAGGCTTCTCTTTCCGGCCATGTATATTTACCAAAAGATGTTTTGTGCCGAAGTGCAGGGCAGCTTCTTTCTATGTCACCGGAATTCATAGAAGACCATCTGATGGAGTTAGTTCTTGATAAAAAGCTGATGATTCGGACTGTGAATGAAGAGGAACATGTTTATTTGAGTTCTTATTATTTTATGGAGCTGAATACTTCCAGGATGCTTTTAAATCTTGATCTGGAATTCCCGATGGAAAAGGGCGCTTATGGAAAGCGGATCAGTGAACTGGAAGAAAGCATGGATTTTCAGCTTGATCTTTTACAAAAACAGGCAGTGGAAGAAGCGCTTACGAAAGGTGTTGTCGTAGTTACCGGTGGTCCAGGAACAGGAAAGACAACAACCATTAATCTTATGATTCGCTGCTTTGAAATGGAACACATGGATATTGTTCTTGCAGCACCGACTGGACGTGCAGCGAAGAGAATGACGGAAGCGACTGGATATGAGGCAAAAACGATCCATCGACTTTTGGAAGTTTCTGGTGGAATCGAGGAGGGAAGTAGTTCTCATTTTGAAAAAAATGAGGAGAATCCAATCGAGGCCGATGTGGTGATTCTTGATGAGATGTCCATGGTAGATATTCATTTAATGTATTCTCTTCTAAAAGCAATCGTTCCGGGAACAAGGCTCATACTTGTAGGGGATTCGAATCAGCTTCCAAGTGTAGGACCGGGAAACGTTTTGAAGGATATTATTGATTCAGAAGCGTTTAGTGTAGTGCGTCTTTCTAAAATATACCGTCAGGCAGAGAGCAGCCATATTGTTCTTAATGCACATAAAATTAATGCAGGCGAACTTATTACCTTAAATAATAAGAACAAAGACTTTTTCTTTTTTGAAAAACAAGATGTCCGCTCGGTAATGGGAGCGCTCATTTATCTGGTAAAAACCAAGCTGCCGGAATATATTGGTACATCTCCGTTTGAAATACAGGTTCTCACACCAATGCGTAAAGGAGAACTTGGTGTGGAACATTTGAATGAGGTTCTCCAATATTATCTGAATCCCGCATCAGAATCCAAGAAGGAAAAAGAAGGACGTACAGGAGTCTTTCGTGAGGGCGATAAGGTAATGCAGGTAAAGAACAATTATAAGCTTGAATGGAAGATTACGAATGCAAAAGGCTTTTCCGTTGAAGAAGGACTTGGAGTATTCAACGGAGATATGGGTGTGATCAAGCAGATTAATACATATTCTGAACGGATTACCGTTGTATTTGATGAGAACCGGGAGGTAGAATATCCATACTCAAACTTGGATGAATTAGAACTTGCCTATGCAATTACAATTCATAAATCACAGGGAAGTGAATATCCGGCAGTAGTACTGCCGCTTCTTAGCGGACCTCCGATTCTTTGTAACAGAAATCTTCTATATACAGCAATTACAAGAGCGCAAAAGTGTGCAGCTATCGTGGGAAGGCAGTCTATGGTAGAACAGATGATTCATAATGAGACAGAACAAAAGCGGTATTCTGGATTGAATGAATGTCTCAAAGATGGAATCTGATCAATCTCTTGCCATACCGATACAGATCGATAAAACAAAAACATTAGGAATGCCGGCGCTTAAAAGAATACGGGTGCAGGCTTCCATAGTAGCGCCGCTTGTATAAATATCATCAACAAGTAGCACAGACAGGGAAGAGTTTGTTTGAACAAGGTTATCATATCGTGAATTAAAGCGAAATGCTTTCTTTAGATTATTAAGCCTGGCTTGTGGAGTAAACTGTTTTTGTGGGAGAGTATCCACAGAGCGAATCAGCATATCAGGATAATGAGAGAGGTTAAATATCAGAGCAATTCTGCGGCTAAGCAGTTCAGCCTGATTATAACCTCTCTTTTTGTATTTATTTTTATGAATAGGAACAGGTATGACTGCGTCAATCCCCAGACTTTCTATTGCTGCATAAATTCTGGAATGGCTGTGAGAATACCTTTTGGAATAAATGTGAAAATAATTCTGAGAATACTGCTGAAAGAAAAGTTCCCAGATAAAAAAATCAGCAAGTCTTCGATTATTATGGTATTTAAACGCACTCATAATAGGACGCGTTTCTTTATTATATAGAAAAAGAGACAGCCCTTTTTGAAAACTTTTTGGAAAAGTACGACAGTCATAACAGTATTCTTGCGCAGAAGACGAAACCGGTTTGCCGCAGCGCAGACAGGTAGGACCAGAGATAAAAGGCAGTACAGTCTGACATTCCGAATGGATTAGAGTTCCGTATGGCACCAGTTTAGCACATACAGGGCAATGTCTTGGAAAAAGTGCGGATAATAACCGGAGTGCTATAGGTAACTTCACTCGCTGTAACTTAAAGTATACAGAAGAGCAATGCTGCTTTATCATTTGTAAAAAAGAAAGAAAACAACGAAAACTCTTCATAATAATATAATATAAATGATAGATCTAAGATATTGCGTTATGCCCGGCCGGTGCTGCCAAAACCACCGCGGTCTGAACCATCTAATCTGTCACATTCTTCAAAAGAAATTGTAGGCTGGTGTTCCATGATACGGAACTGGCAAATGCGGTCATTCACATGAATCTCTGTATTGCGAACAGCTAGGACAGGCATAAACCACTGGTCATTATCTCCGCAGTAGGATTCATCAATAACACCCATATGATTCGTCTGAATAATACCAAAGTTCTTAAAAGTGGAACTTCTCGGAACAACATGGGCTTCGTATCCTTGTGGAAGTTCCATGGCGATTCCAAGTGGAACAAGAGCAAAATCTCCCTTCTTCAGACAAAGATTATCAGCAGCACGAAGGTCGATCCAGTCGGACTTCCCATCAATATAAGTAAGTTTCTCAATCTTATCAGTAAAATATTTAATACGGATGGTCTGTTTGTTCATAAATAAAATCCTTTCTTAATCTTAATTATCTTAACTTTTATATTTACTTTATATATTTCTCCCTATGCAATTATCATACACGAACATTCGTTTCTTGTCAACGACAAATTTTCCATATATTGGTTAAAAAATGATGCGTAAATTATCTGAAAATAACACCATAAAATAGATGTTGAGAGATTTGTTTGTATCTTGAGAGTTATCAAGATTTTATCCACATTTTAAGAAAATAAGACCGATTATAAAAAAGAGCGAAAACATTTGCTCTGAGAAATATAAAAAGTGAGTTGTCCACTTTATCCACAAGAGAGTGTGGATTTTGTGGATAACTTATGCACAATGGGGAAAAGAGAAAAATATATGTAAATTCGTGCATAAACTTAAAATACTTTTTTTGGATTTTGTGCGAAAAAAGCATTGACGAACGTACTTTGGGTATGCTATATTAATGTGGCGATGGAATAGGTCTTTTTTTTATGCCTAAAATCGGTTTATGAGAATAAACCCTACGTTTAACAAAATTGGAGGTGGAAGTTGTGCGCGTGAGAATCACATTGGCATGTACAGAATGTAAACAGCGTAACTACAATACTACAAAGGAAAAGAAAAATCATCCTGAAAGATTAGAAACAAGAAAGTATTGCAGATTCTGTAGAAAGCATACTGTTCATAAAGAAACAAAATAGTCGGACCGGTTTTTAAGGAGTGATAAGATGAGCGACGAAGCAAAGAAAACAGAGAAAACAAGCTGGTTTCAGGGCCTTAAAGCCGAATTTAAAAATATCAGCTGGCCTGACAGAAAAACGCTTATCAGAGAGACAATTACAGTAACGGTTGTATCCGTTGTCCTGGGTGTCATTATTGCAACCCTGGATATGGTTCTCCAGTATGGAATTAATTTTCTGGTCTAGTATAAAGGTAAAGGTGAATATATGTCAGAATTAAACTGGTATGTGGTCCATACTTACTCAGGCTACGAGAACAAGGTGAAGGCTAATATTGAAAAGACAATTGAAAACAGAAAGCTTCAGGATCAGATATTTGAAGTAAGAGTCCCTCTTCAGGACGTAGTCGAGATGAAGGGTGGAGTTAAAAAGAACGTATCTAAGAAAATGTTCCCTGGCTATGTGTTAGTTAACATGGTCATGAACGACGATACATGGTATGTTGTTCGTAACACCAGAGGTGTAACAGGCTTTGTTGGACCGGGATCCGATCCGGTACCACTTTCCGAAGCAGAGATGAGAAATCTTGGTATTGTTGCTAACAGTAACAGTGAAGTAGAGATTGACATCGAGGTAGGCGATTTAGTGGAAGTAACTTCAGGCGCCTGGGAAGGAAGAGTAAGCACTGTAACGGCAATTAACATGAATAAACAGACTGTTACCATCGAAGTAGATATGTTTGGTCGTGAGACTTCTGTAGAGATTGAATTTGTAGATGTTAAGAAATTATAAGACGCTCTGTAAAGAGCAGACAAGTGGGAGGGAGATTCCCGCAATTACCACAATAGGAGGATAGCTATCATGGCAAAGAAAGTCACAGGTTATATTAAATTACAGATTCCAGCAGGAAAGGCAACTCCAGCACCACCTGTAGGTCCTGCTTTAGGTCAGCACGGTGTGAATATCGTCCAGTTTACAAAGGAATTCAACGCCAGAACAGCAGATAAAGGCGATTTGATCATTCCTGTAGTTATTACAGTATACCAGGACAGAACATTCAGTTTTATTACTAAAACACCACCGGCAGCAGTATTATTAAAGAAATACTGTAACATCAAATCCGGATCAGGCGTTCCTAACAAGACAAAGGTTGCTTCAATTTCTAAAGATAAAGTAAAAGAAATTGCAGAGATGAAGATGCCTGATTTAAACGCAGCGAGCATCGAAGCAGCAATGAGCATGATCGCTGGTACTGCCAGAAGTATGGGCATTACTGTAGAAGATTAATCGGAATTGATTAGATACAACGAAGTGGGAGGGTCGCTCCCGATAATACCACAGGAGGTTATTTAGAATGAAAAGAGGAAAAAGATATCAGGAAGCTGCAAAGCTCAGAGATAAAACGAACTTATATGACGCACCGGAAGCAGTAGCCATCGTAAAAAAAGCTGCCAGTGCAAAATTTGATGAAACTATCGAAGCTCATTTCAAAATGGGTCTTGACGGACGTCACGCTGATCAGCAGATTCGTGGAGCAGTAGTTTTACCTAACGGTACGGGTAAAAAAGTACGTGTTCTTGTATTCGCAAAAGGTGATAAGGCTGAAGAAGCTGTAGCAGCAGGAGCAGAATTCGTAGGAGCTGAGGAACTTATTCCAAAGATCCAGAACGAAGGATGGTTCGAATTTGATAAAGTTGTTGCAACACCTAACATGATGAGCGTTGTTGGTCGTCTTGGTCGTGTACTTGGACCAAAAGGTTTAATGCCTAACCCTAAGGCTGGAACAGTAACAATGGACGTTGCTAAAGCTGTTCAGGACTTAAAAGCTGGTAAGATCGAGTACAGACTTGATAAGACAAACATCATTCACGTGCCAATCGGAAAAGCTTCTTTCACAGAGGAGCAGTTAAACGAAAACTTCCAGACATTAATAGATGCCATCATTAAGGCAAAACCAGCTGCAGCTAAGGGACAGTACATCAGAAGTGCTACACTTACTTCTACAATGGGTCCTGGAGTTAAGCTGAACCCAGCTCGTTTCTAATTACAGATACAGTTCTTTCACTTGTCTATAGTGTAATTTACGAATTGCCCTATGTAGACGGTAAAGCTGTTACATCAATTAGATGTGAGGAAAAGGCAACAGATTTCTGTTTATCTTTTAGATAGATGGAAAGCTGTTGCTTTTTTTATATCAGATATCATAAAACTTACACATTTCTCGGCAAGAATGCCAAGAGTTTTGAGGTCTTATTAAAAAATAAAGTTGACTGTAAATTAAGAAATGAATATATGGACGAAGTCCAGTAGTCAGTGTATAATAAAAAAGAAATGCAGCAGATGTGATTTTGTGCTGATACATTAAGGTTCTTGATGAAAAAGGAGGAAAAAGTATGAAAAGTCATTTAAAAAGACATTTCAATTTGCTTTTAGCAGTATTGTTAGTTCTTACAATGATACCGGTAAGTACAATAAAGGTATCAGCTAAGGATACGACAGTAGCAACCACTGCAAAGCAGACAGCAAAGAAAACGGACAAAAAGACAACAAAGAAAAAAACGAAGAAAAAAACAAAGAAGACCAAAAAAGCAAAGAAGCAGAGAACGGTATTTATAGCAGCGGGACACCAGCAGAGAGGAATTTCTTCTACAGAAAGCCTTGCACCGGGCTCATCTAGAAGAAAGGCAAAGCTGACATCCGGTACAGCAGGTGTACGTACACATATTCCAGAATATAAGACGAATCTTGCAATCGCGAAAGCGGCTAAAAAAGAATTAGAGAAACGCGGTTATAAAGTAATCATGCTCAGAACAACCAATAACTGTCCACTGTCTAATCAGCAGAGAACGAAGAAAGCCAATGCAAGTGGTGCAGACATTCATATTTGTATACACTGTAACGCATCAGGAGCAAGCGCACAGGGACCATTAGTATGTGTGCCAGGTAGTTCCCGTTACGTCGGCAAGAAGATTTTTAATAGTTCCCGCAAGTTAGGCAGCTGTCTTTTATCCTCTGTTGCAAAGGCAGTGAATAAGAGAAGTCATGGAACGATTCGTTCGGACTATTACACAACAATTAACTGGGCTAAGATTCCTACAATGATTCTTGAGTGCGGATTCCTTACGAATTCAACAGAAGATCGCCAGTTAAACTCTGCTTCTTATCAGAAGAAGCTGGCGAAGGGAATTGCTAATGGAGTAGATAAGTACTTCAAATAAAGAATTTCAGTGCTAAGTAGATATAATAAATGAGAGAAGAAATGAGAGCAGAAAAAAGAGAAAAAAGACAGAGAAAATCGGTAATTTATTATTACATAGCGATTGTAATAACCGCTTTTTTTGGAACAGGCTTATCATTATATTTAAAAGGAGGAGTGCCTTTTGTAAAAGAAGGCGCTCCGATTTTTATGAAGATAGCCGGTATAGTAGTATTATTATTGCTTACAATTTTATTGTATTGTAAAGTACAAAAAAGAAAGTGGAAGATTGTTGGTGTGATCAGTATTATACTTCTGGCAGCAGTATTTTCTTGGTTTGCATCCGGAATTTCTAAAGAAGCTGCATTGAAGCCACATACGTTGGATACACCTGAAACAGAATTTTCACGATATGATATCCAAGATGGACATTTTACAGTAAAAGAGCCAAATCCTAATATTATCAAAGAAATTAATGAGGATGTTCTAAAGAATGTTGTAATATATTTTTCCAAACCAATTGAACAAAATATAGCAATAAAAGTAATGTATACAAATAGGAAAGACGAGGACTTTTCCAAAGAAAAGAAAGTAAATTTCAAGGCACAAAAGGGAGCAACACAGGCCGTTGTACCTGTAGAACAAAGAGATGTTAGCAGAGTAAAAATCGTGATCGGAAAAAAGATAGGGGCACAATTTGACTTTGGCTCGATAGAATTAAATGGAAATTACCAGGAACGTCTTAAAGAAAAAGAAAGAGATTTTCTTGTCTATTATAGTATGTTTATAGCATTACCTTGCTGCTTTTTCCTGTTTGCCAGTTTAAAAGGACGACAAAAATTAGAGTCAAACATTATAATTAAAATCCTTGCATTTCCATTTGCTTTATGCGTGCCATTAGGAATATTTCTCGCATTATTAGTAAAATATTTAGTGGAATGGGTAAAAGTTACTTGCGGAGATGTTGCATTTTCGACGATATTACTGCAATTAACCAGTCCAATTAAAGGAACAGACAGCGGAATTATATATAGCATTATACAGACCGCAGTGTTACCGCCTGTTATCTTAACTGTAATGGTTATATTATGTTATATATTTTTCAAAAGAGAACTTTATACATTAAAAATATTTTCACAGAAAAAAATTCCAAGATGGAGTAAAATTATAATCGAACTTTGTGTGGCAGTAATTCTTTTGCATACGGTTCATGTGCAGGGAAGCGAAATCGGTATGTGGGAATACTTAAGAAATTCAAGAGAAGTGTCTACATTTTATGAAGATTACTATGTAGATCCGGATAATACTACCGTTACATTTCCAGGCAAAAAGAATAATTTAATTTATATTTTTATGGAATCAATGGAGAGCAGCTACGCAGATAAAGCGGAAGGTGGCACGATGGACGTGAATTATATCCCTAACTTGACAAAGCTTGCCAAAGAAAATGTGCAATTTTCTGATAAGGCAGATAAAAAAATGGGAGGTCCTGTATGCTTAGAAGGAACAGCATATACAGCCGGTGGACTTGTTGCACAAACATCAGCAATTAATTTAAAAGTAAAAAATGCCGGAACAGTATCTGATACATTTTTGCCCAATCTCACAGCATTGGGTGATTATTTAGATAAAGAAGGATATCAGCAGGTATTTTTGTGTGGAAGTGATGGTGATTTCGCAGGGAGAGATGCCTACTTTAAAACACATAAAAACTATAAAATAGAAGATTATAATGCTGCGATTAAAGAAGGAGATATCCCAAAAGATTATAAAGTTTACTGGGGACATGAAGATAAAATACTTTATGAAAGAGCAAAAAAACAATTAAAAAAACTCTCTTCAGAGAGCAAACCATTTAATCTTACAATGCTTACGGTAGATACCCACTTCCCAACAGGCTTTCTATGCAGTCTCTGCGATAATAAATATAATACAACCTATGGAAATGCAGTAGCTTGTGCAGATAAACAGGTATATGATTTTATAAACTGGATAAAACAACAGGATTTTTACGAGAATACAACGATTGTTATCGTTGGAGACCATACATCTATGGTAGATACCGGTTCACAATTTTGGAAACCGTTAAGCGGAAACTATATCAGAACAGTATATAATACAATCATTAATCCACAGTGTGCTTACAAAGAAGCCGCAACGCAGAACCGTCGTTTTACAACAATGGATATGTTCCCAACAACAATGGCGGCACTTGGAGCCAAAATTGACGGAGAACGCCTTGGATTAGGAACGAATCTTTTCTCAGGAAAAGAAACATTACGAGAAAAAATGGGTGGAAACTATATAAACAAAGAACTCAAAAAGAATGATAAAAAATACAACAAATTCTATTAAAAATACTAATTTGTAGATTTGATGTAGACGAAAAAAGAAAAAATACCATATCCCATCTGCTCTGTAGTCGCTGTGTTTAAAATGCTCGTTCGCATCTTAAACACGCTCCGAAGCCGCATCTGGGATATGGTATTATTTCTTTTTTCTGACTATCTAAATCTATGGTTTAACAACATGGAATGTGCCAGAAGGCTATGATTTTTAATCGGAGAACTGTTTCACCATGAGAAAATCTTCTTCTCTGGAAATTTTTATTCCAGTGACTGCCTGGTTTTGATAACAAATAGTAAATTAGTAATTTCTAACCATAGACTTCTGGGCAATCCCCTTATTCCCATCCAAGCTTTAAATACTAATTTCCATCTGGAGCCAAATAGCAGAAAAGCAAAAATTTGATATAGAAGAAAATGTGATGTCGGAGCCAGTAAAAATGCCGGTCAGGCATTTTCTACGCCGCGACTATCTTCACATTTTCTTTTCTAGATAAATTTCTGGTTTTCGTTTCTTTTTTCGTCTACACGAAATCTACAAAAAGTATTTATTTTGTTAAAATGGTGAGGATTTTATTGGAACGTGCTACGAATGCAGTCATTTCCTCAGGTTTTAATGGATGGTTTGCCAGGCGGGCAAGGTCATAAAGCTGCTGGCAAATCGTTGTAGTATTTTCGCTTTCGTCATTATTTAAAACATACTGCACAAGGTTATTGTTCATGTTAAGAACAAGAGTCTCGCCTTCAGCGCCAAGTCCGGTAGAACTATTGCTCATTCCGTACATTTCCATCATTTCAGACATACGTCTTGTCTGCTCGGAAACAGTGATCATGGAAGGTGTATCTGCATTTTTCAGTTTTTCAACTTTTACGATCAGGTTTTCTACACCGGTTGCCTTTTTAAACTTCTCAGAAAGCTTCTCGGTAAGTTCTTTTTCTTCGTTCTCGTCAATGGCTTCTTTGAAGTTATCAGTAAGTTCAGAGTCGATACGGAGGAATTTTACTTCCGGATTTCTCTGCTCTAAATGAGTGATAAATGTTGTATCAATCTGGTGAGTCAGATAAATGGCATCCATTTCCTGCTCTTTAAACATATTGATGTACTGAGACTGTGCAACTTCGTCTGTGATATAGAAGACGTTATTCTCGTATTTTTCTTTGCCGGCTTCAAGGTAGTCCGGAAGAGTGACATATTTGCCTTCCATGTTCTTGAAGATGATGTAATCTTTCATCTTGTCATTGAACTTCTCATCGCGGATGCAGCCAAATTTAATGAACGGGCTGATATCATCCCAGTATTTTTCATAATTTTCGCGGTCTGTCTTACACATACCGGAAAGCTTTTCTGCTACTTTCTTTGTAATGTAATTAGAAATCTTCTTAACAAATCCGTCATTCTGTAATGCGCTTCTTGATACATTCAGTGGAAGGTCAGGACAGTCAATACATCCTTTTAATAATAAGAGGTACTCAGGGATTACTTCCTTAATGTTATCTGCGATAAATACCTGATTGTTATATAACTTGATTTTTCCCTCGATCGTATCGTACTTTGTATTGATCTTAGGGAAATAAAGAATACCTTTTAAGTTAAATGGATAGTCCATGTTCAGATGAATCCAGAATAAAGGCTCCTTATAATCGTGGAATACATCACGATAAAATTCTTTATATTCTTCATCGGTACAGTCATTAGGATGCTTGGTCCATAATGGATGAATCTGGTTGATTGGCTTAGGAGTATCCTCTTCCTCCTCTTCCTCAAGAGTTACTTCGGAGTCTCCATCTTCTTCTGTACCCTCTTCTTTGGAGTCAGCATCTTTTGCTTCTACATCAATTACCTTTTCTTCAGCAGACTTCTTCGCAGCTTCTTCTGCCTTCTTCTCTTCCTCTTCCTCATTTACAAAGTAAATCTCAACCGGCATGAAAGAGCAGTACTTATCAAGAATTTCACGACAACGGAACTCGTTACAGAATTCGTAACTGTCATCATTGAGATACAATGTGATTACGGTACCACGTTCTGCCTTATCGCCCTCTTCCATATCAAACTCTGTGCCGCCATCACATTCCCAGTGAACTGGTGCAGCACCTTCTTTATAAGAAAGGGTATCGATAGTAACCTTATCAGCAACCATAAATGCAGAGTAGAAACCAAGACCGAAATGACCGATGATCTGCTCATCGCTCGCCTTATCTTTATATTGTTCCATAAAAGCAGCGGCACCAGAAAAAGCAATCTGGTTAATGTATTCATCTACTTCCTCTTCCGTCATACCGATACCATTATCGATAAAAGTGAGTGTCTTATCGGTAGGGTTAATACGAACTTCTACCTTATACTTCTCATCATCTGCCTCTTCAAACTCACCCATAACAGCAAGCTTCTTAAGCTTTGTAACCGCATCGCATCCGTTGCTCACTAATTCGCGGATAAAAATATCGTGGTCAGAATAGAGCCACTTCTTTATGATAGGAAAAATATTTTCACTGTTAATTGATAAACTTCCCTGTTTAGCCATAATAAACATCTCCTTAAAATTAATTATATAAAAGTAGACAAATATTTATAGAATATCGTCTTTGTATTTTTATCAATACCATTCTTATACTAATACCACGAAACCGGAATGTCAAGGGAAAATTAGCACTCAGTTAAAAAGAGTGCTAACAACTTTGCTGTTTTACATCATTACGCTCATGTTTGCAACATATTTGCCATGGATGTACAAACTTTAGGCTACTGTTGGAAATTTATGTCGAAACGTGCTATAATTTCACCATTAGTGACAATACTTAAGATACTACTTAAAATAATACTTAAATAGAAAGAGAGAAGAGGAATGAATCAGAGTTTAATGACAGAATTTAAGGAAGACTTAAAAGATTTTAGAGAGATGACTGAGAAGTTTTATGCGAAGGAAGTTAGTATAAAGGATTATAAAGGGTTTTCCGGTGGATTTGGAAGTTACGCCCAAAGGGGAGGAGAGGCGAGTATGCTTCGTCTTCGTATGCCGGGTGGAAGAATTACAAAGGAAAAGTTAAAGTTTTTAGTAGATGCGATCGCTGCTTATGATGTCAGAAGAGTACATCTTACAACCTGCCAGACAGTGCAGTTCCATGATCTTGGTATGAAGGCGGTTTGTGACATTATGGAACGGGCGATGGAAGTCGGCATCATTACTCGTGGTGGTGGTGGAGATTTTCCAAGAAATGTGATGGTATCCCCTCTGTCTGGTGTAGAGCAGGGAGAGTATTTTGATGTGCTTCCTTATGCGGAAAGAGCAGGAGATTACCTGATGGGAATGATTAAAACGGTAAAACTGCCTAGAAAGCTAAAGGTAGGATTTTCAAATTCTCCGGCAAATGTGACGCATGCGACATTTCGTGATCTTGGTTTTATTGCAAAAGAAAATGGGTTGTTTGATGTGTACAGTGCCGGTGGACTTGGAAATAATTACAAGATGGGTGTAAAAGTAGCAGAAAATGTGAAGCCGGAAGAGGTTCTTTATTATGTAGAGGCGATGGTTCGTACTTTTACTACTTACGGGAATTATGAAAGCCGGGCAAAGTCAAGAACAAGATATATGCAGGAAACATTGGGAGTAGAAGGGTATAAAAAAGCCTATCAGGAAAAGCTTCTTGAAGTAAAAGCCGAGTTTAAAGATTCTCTTCTTATAAAAGAAAGTTCAGTGTCAGCAGAACAAGAAAGCAATACAGAAGAAAGCGTAGTAAATATAAAAGAACAGGAAAGTCAGTTAAAAAATGTGGCAGCATACCCGCAGACAGAAAGCGCATCAGAACGCGTGATTACGCAGAAACAAGCAGGGCTTTATGCAGTTGCCTATCATCCGGTTGGTGGAATGGTTCCAGCGCAGAAGTTTGAGGAAATCTACGAAGGAATCAAGAATGCAGCGAAGGCAGAAGTTCGTGTCGCACCCGATGAGACCTTGTATATCATTAATCTGAACGCACAGCAGGCAGAAAAAATACATAAGATCACAGCAGACGGTGCAAAGAATCTTTTTGAGACCTCAGTATCCTGTATCGGAAGTACAGTCTGTCAGATTGGATTAAGAGATTCCCAGGGCTTACTTGCAAGCATTGTAGAAGCGGTGGAGCCATATCATTTTGCAGATGGTGTACTGCCAAGAATCCATATATCCGGCTGCCCATCTTCCTGTGGAACACACCAGATTGGAAAACTGGGCTTTCGTGGAGCATCAAAGAGTGTGAATGGAAAAGCAGAGCCGGCATTTGCATTTTATGTTAACGGACAGGATACACAGGGGGAAGAAAGATTTGGAGAAGAGTGGGGTGTTATGCTTGCTACAGATATACCAAAGTTTTTTGTAGAGCTTGGTACAGTTATTTCAGAGGAAAAAGTCAGTTATGAACAATGGTATAAGAAGAATATGGATACTTTAAAGAATATTGTGGAGCCATATCTTCAGAAGTAAAGAAGCAAATTAAATAAATTGGAAAATGTAACTGAAACGATATGAGTGCAAAATAATGACACAATCTTGAAGTATTTTTGAATTACAAACGTGTATAATACCTCTGAAATGTTGGAATATTATTGCAAAAACATGTAAAAATATAAACAATTTATAAAAATGATATTGTAGTTGGAAAAATGGGTTCTTTATGATAAAATAATAGAAAGCTGGTGGGAGGACCATAAAATATGATGGTTCTTTCATCTGTCGCGAACGCTGCCATTTGCAGGATAAACTTTTGACATAAAGCAGGGCAGTACACAATAGAATAATATAGGGATGGATGTAACAGTAACAGTAAGAGGACGAATGTGGGGTTCGGATTCTTGCAGATATATGCGGAAGATATCCAGAATATGTTTTTTGGGAATGCATACTTTAAAATGTTTTAATTCAGATTAGAGAGTAATGGTAATTGAGGACAGCAATTCAGAACATAGAACGATCTAAGAGAAAGCGGGGAAAACATTATGAAGAAAGTAAAGGACAGCCAGAAACGATGGAAGCAGCTTGTTACGATGTTATTAGTTGCAGCATTATTGGTGACAGGTACACCAGATGTTGTTGGATTTGCTTCTGAAGGGACACAGGAGCAAGTTACAGCTGCAGCGGAACAATCACAGAAAACCCAGGAGAAAGCACAGAAAGAGTCAGTACAGGAAGAAACTGCACAGAAAGAAGCTGTGCAAGATCATGAGCAGATGTCGGAGGAGGCTGGTGGACAGCAGAGTTCATCCAGTCATTCAGACACAGCAGTGAAAGAAGAGAATACAGAAAAAGAAAGAAGTGCCGCAGGTACGACGGAGCGTTCTGAGACTGAGGAGCCACAGAACAATAAGCAAAAGAATGAGGTCGTATCTGGGGCTAAAAGTGTTGCTCCTTCTACCTCTAAAGTAAGAGAACCGGACAAAAATGAAGAGAAAAAAGAGAAAGAAGAGAAGGATACAAAGACAGAGTACATATATAAAAGCACATCTATGCATGCAAAGGTAACATTAAAAGATGCGGAGGCTCTTTCTGATCATGCAGAATTATATGTAAAACAGAAAAAAATAGAGAATAAGATAAAGAATCAGATTATGAATAAGGCAGTCGGTGAGGAGAACAAGCAGCTTGTAGACTCTTTAAAAGCCTATGATTTTTCTTTTATCTTAAGCGGAGAGAGAGTCGATCTATCTGAAAGTATGCAGGTAACTCTTTCTAATCTCGGAATCAAAAATACACAGAACACACTTATTTACCAGATGGAGGAAGACGGACAGGTTAAGAAGGTTGATGCAGTAAAGACAGGCAGTGATGCGATGCAGTTTATGACAAAGAGACTTGCTTCCTATGTTATTCTTACTTACACGACCGTATCTGATATAAAAGGTAATGATATTACAACTTTATATCCGGCAATGATCACAGCGGCACAGACACAGATTCAGAGTAAGGAAAACGGAAATGTTCCGATAGAATTCTGGACACGTTCCAAGACTCCGCTTGTATTGAAAGATAAAACAGGGAAGAATGCGCTGGAATGGACATGGAGTGATATCGCGGATATTGATCTTTCTCTTGAGAATGACAGCCAGGTATGGAACGGTTCTCGTTCTTATGGTAAGCACATAGCCACGTCTTTAAAGAACGGCAGAGTAACGGCAAAGGATGGAAAGTTATATGATTCTGCCCTGTGGAAGAACGAAGGAAAAGCAGGGAAAGATACAACAATCACTCGCATTCGTGGAGAATTTACGATAACAGATAAGAACAGAAGTAAGTATGCATATACATTAAAGACAGTCACAGACAGTGAGAATATCTATGCAAAGGATAACATGTTTGTCTTTGTTTATCCAAAAGATACAGAGCTGACAGATAATAATTACATGGATTATCTTGCATTCTGGACAGGAGCTTCAGCGGATGCCGGCACCTTCCACGAAAGGACTGCTGCGCATTATACACAGCGAACATCAGCTAAGGGTCTATCCATTCTTACAGACGGATGGCATATGACAACAGTCTGCAATAATGCAGGGAGCATTATCGCAAATACAGATGCGAATGATTATTACATAGACGTAATTAGTACAACAGACAACAGTACCGGCGGTATGTACCGATTTACATTGGTAAAAGATACCGAAGGCGGCGAGATAGCAAAAGATCTGGATGGAACATCAAAAACAAAGGAGGCACAAAGTACTGAGCAGACAGCAAAAGCAACTTCTATAATACGGGAATATAAGAGTGATGAGATCAATGTGACGGTTACAACAGAGAACGAAACAGATCTGCCGGAAGATGCAAAGTTACAGGTAACAGCAATTGAAAAGGATAATAAAAATACAGCAGAGAAATATGAAGATGTGAAACAGCAGCTTATAGATAAAACCACAGATAAGAGTTATAGTATTGCAGGTTTTCTTGCTTATGATATTTCATTTGTTGATAACAATGGAAACAAGATTGAGCCAAATGGCAAAGTACAGGTTTCCATAGAATATAATAAGACAGCTATACCAGAAGAACTTAAAAATGATAAAAACTTAGCCAATACAGCAGTTACAGTAATGCATCTTGAAGAAGATGAAGAAGGCAAAGTAAAAAATATTGTAGATATGTCTAAAAATAAGCAGTTAAAAGATATTCAAACTAATGATGATAAGGAAGTAAAAACTGTTGAATTTGAGACAGAAAGTTTTTCTACATTTACAATTACATGGACTTCAAATACCAGCGTTAATACAGAAGTGAATATTGTTAGTGAAAGCGGAGAAATAATTGAATTACAAGATTCCGCATTAAGTAATTTAGAAGTTCCGGAAGGTACCTTTAATATTTCAAGTATAACATCTGATGATAAGTATAATAAGTATTGTGAATTGACGGATAAGAGCGGTAAAAAGTATCAATTTGATAAAGCAGTCGTTTTGGATAACGATAAAACTTATAATAGAAATAATGGAACACAGATTTCTTCATTAAATTTACATAATAATAGTGTTTGGTACCAGAGTCAATCTGGAAGTGAATGGGAATATCTGGATAATAAAAAAGTATATTTTGTTTATACAGAAATGTTATCAGAAGTTGAAACGGTAGATAGTGCTTCTAAAGGAATCAAGATTAAGATGATAGACTTAGCATCAAGCTCGCAAAATGCCTCTCTTATAAATGGAAACACTTCGATTAGTTTAGGTGGCGGTTACGGTAATGGAACTATTAAAAAGAACTTGCTGGAAAGACGTTTGGGGACAGATGGTTATCCGATAGCAAAAAATGGTGCAAAAAGTCTGTCTGGCTTATTTAGTGGGGCAACAGAAACAAACAACTTATTTATCAAGAGTATCTATGCTAATACAGGATACTATGAATACAGTAGTTTTGAAAATTATGCCTATTTAGATACCAGCAGTTCGGGTTCAACAAAGGATTTTAAGGTATATAAGCAGATAGGAACACCTACAAATGAGGATAAGTATTTTTATAAACGTGGTAATTTCATGCCGTATAATTCCATCAGTGCTGGCCGTTTTTCAACCAATAAAAATTTGTATGATGAAGACGGAAAGGCCTTGACAGATACTGCTCCAAGAAAAGAAGAAAAGTTATATCTGGTAAACGGAACTCCAAATTACTACTTTGGAATGGAAGTATCCGCCAACTTTGTTCAGCAGAAGAATGGACAGGTCACACAAAATGGAAAAAAAGAGCCAATGGTCTATGAATTCAACGGCGATGATGATATGTGGGTTTTTATAGATGGGATATTAGTTCTTGACATTGGTGGTATTCACGATGCACATTCCGGTAAGATTAACTTTGCAACTGGTGTAGTTTCATGGAAAGATTGTGTGACAGGTGAAACACCAGTGGAATCTACTACCACGATTAAGGAATTATTTAAAGAGGTAGGTTACTTCCCAGATGGAACTGTATGGGATGATAATAAAGTTAGTGATTATTTCAAAGGAGATACTTTCAAAGATTATTCCAGCCATACGATGCGTATGTTTTACTTTGAGAGAGGCGCAGGTGCTTCTAATCTTCATATGAAGTTTAATCTTCCGGTTGTTCCAGATGGTTCAATTGAAGTAAAGAAAGAACTTTCTAACACAGATAAAGAAAAGTATGCGAATGTTCTGTTTAAATTTAAAGTATATGCACAGAAAGTTAAAGAAGATGGAACATTTGAGGATAGCTATGAGGTATTAACAACAAAAGCAAAGATGGCGGATGGTACTGCTGTAACTTTCGATGATGATGGAGCATTTTATTTAAAACCAGGGCAAAAAGCGACATTTTCTGGATTAAAGGATAATCAAAAATATTATGTTGAGGAAATCGGTGTAAAGTCAGAAGAGTACGATGACATAAAAATTAATGATGTCACTTATAGAGAGTATAAGGAGAATGAATCTGAGAAAGGAAAAGAAGTCAGAGATATCCGTACTTCTAAAGAAGTAGCTGAGAATCGAAGATTAGTTGTATTCACAAATAATTGTTCTGCAGCCAATAAAAGAGAGCTGCGTATAACCAAAGCGATGCAGGAAGGGCAGATGCCAGACGGTACGTTTAGCTTTGAGATCTACTTAACAAGTACGGAAGGAAAATTGGTTCCATATGTAGGCCCATATTATTTATATTGTGTAAATGATAGAGGGGAGAATAAGACGGAGACAATTTACTATAAGAATGAGAATGGAAAATTAAGAGCGTTGGAGTCTGGAAAGGTGGAAGTAGCAGGAGATACAGACTCTACTGGTAAGGTTGCAGGGATTCCTGTAGGATATACCGTCAGCATAACGCAGATTCTTTCTGGCACAAAGTTTAAGATTAAAGAGATAGGTCTGAATAATCAGGAATACAAAGTGCCGACGATAACGGTAAGTGGCTGTAAAGATGTGGATACATCTAAGGAGTATACTGCAGAAGGAACGATTGAATTAAGAATGGATGCTTCTGTACTTGTTACAAATCATAAAAATTATAAGGTGATAAAGGCAGAAAAGAAGTGGAAAGATTCTAAAAAATCGGATGGAACAGGAGAGGAGAATTCTGATTTTCCTGATTTAGAAGATGATTTAAGACCAGAAAGCACAATATTAGGATTATATTATCAAAATGCTACTCGGCCAGAACAAGTGAAAGAGGTAGACGCGATAAAACAATGGGCCTGTGAATTTGAAATTCCAGGTAATCGTAATCTTTCTGATTATAGAGTAAGAGAGGTTGTGAAAAAAGGAAAAAATAATTACAATCCAGTAGATAGCAAAGAATATATTAAGCTTGGAGATTATATTTATCAGGTAACTTATTCAGAAAAAACGGAGACTTCTAAAGAATCTGAAGGAACAGAAGAAAAGACCGTTTCGGTTGTTAACACATTACAAAGAGGAAGTATCGAAATCACAAAGAATAATGCCAATAAAGAAAAACTTGGTGGTGCAGAATTTAAGATAACAGGACCAGGTAATTATGAACAAACTGTTACGACACCATCAGGAGGAGAGAATAAAGGTGTTATCACTATTTCTGACTTACTTCCAGGAGAATATGTAATAACAGAAACAAAGGCGCCAGCAAATTATAACTTATTAGTGAATCCAATTACTGCTGTAGTAGGAACGACAGAGGGAGAAAGTACAAACTCTGGATATACAGTAGTAGGAGATGAGAATACATATTATTATGATTTGAAAATGGAGATAACCAACAACAAACTCTTCGATATGCCAGCAGCCGGCGGAGGCTTCCGCGCTACAATCTTCGGTGTTGTGATAATGATCATAGCCGGAGGCTGGTATGGTATTCGTAAGAGAAAAAGAACCATATAAACCTTTACATCATCTTTGATTTTAATATAATGGGGCTCATCTGCCCCATATATATAAAGAATGCCAGGACATTCTTGAATTCAGAAAATAACAAAGAAAGCGGGGAACGAATATGAAGAAGTTATGGAAGAAATTATTAGCAATTACAACAGCAGTGATGATGGTGATTATATTGCTTCCGGCGATGGCAAATGCCGATGTAGCGAGTGGAAAAGGAACAGTAGAAATTATAAAGAATGGTGAAACTGAAAGCGAATATCTATCAGATGCAAAATTTTCTTTTTATAAAATTGCATCTATTACGAACACAGAAGGAAAAGACTGGAAGTATACGGTAGAAAGTGATTATAAAAAGGTATTAGATGATGATGGAACAGCTAAGAATTTAAATAACCTTCCATCTTCTGTATGGGAATCTAAGATTGATGATTTAGCTGATATTACGAATGTTGTTGCAACAGCAACCAGTGCACCTTCTAATAAAGATAATAACGGTTCTACAGGAAAAACAGAACTTCCATTAGGTGTCTATCTTGTAAAAGAAACAGAAACTCCAGAGAACTATGTGGCAAGTAAACCATTTATTGTATCTGTACCATCAACAAATAATTATGATAAAAATAATACTGAAGAAAATGCAGAAGGCACAAGTTTTGTTTATGATATCGTAGCGCAGCCAAAGAATAGCAAGATGTCTGTAGAAAAGGAAATTATTACTACAGATAAGACAGCACATATTGGTGGATACGTTGAATATAAGATTAAGACACAGATTCCAAAGTATGGAACAGAGTATAAAGATCCTATATTTAATATTTATGATAAAATGAGTGATGGATTATCTTTTGTAAATGATGGATCTCATACATTGAAAGTAACTGTAGAAACTACAGAAATTAATGAAGGTACAGGTACTTATGAATTAGTTAGAACAGGATTAAGAGATAAAACATTTGAGATTCGCTTTAAAAAAGCTTTCTTAGAAAACAAAGATTATCAAGGTAAAAATGTTGAAGTAACTTACTATGCACAGGTAAATGAAAATGCAGTATATATTAATACAAATACAGCAGGTATTACCTATCAAAATAAACCAGGCGAGACAGTTGATTCTGCTACAACAGAGAAAAAGGTTTACACCTATGGCATTGACTTGACTAAGACTGGTGATAAAACAACAGATAGCGATGGTTTAGATGGAGCAAACTTTACCTTAACAGCAATAAATGGTCAGATGATTAATCTTATGGTTAATGGTACTAAAGTCGAGATTAATGGAGAGACAACAAAAGAATTTGAAACAATAACAGTAGAAAAAAATAAAGGTAAATTAATTATTAAAGGCTTGAAGGCTGGTACCTATACTTTACAGGAAACAAAATCTCCAAAAGGATATAGTCTGGCGAAAAACCCTATCACAATCGTAATTACAGCTAATGAAGATGGAAGTTTAAAAGATGCAACTGTAGATGGAACTTCAGTTAAAGAAAAGGTGGAAAATGGTATGGTTCCAGTTGGTCTTGAAAACAAGAGCGGTTTCAACCTCCCAGCAACCGGTGGTATGGGTACTTATCTTTTCACGATTGGCGGTCTTGTAATTATGGCAGGTGCAGTACTTCTTCTTATTACTTCTAAGAAAAAAAGAGCATAATAACGGGAGAGCTTAAGAAGTCTTGAAAAAAGAAGAAGGCAAGACATATTAATTAAGGTAAAATATAGTAAGTTGTCTTTAGATAATGATAATGCCGAAAGGCAGCTTATGGGGAAGTCTCATATGACTTCCCCATGATTACAACAAGGTGGGAACAGGATGAAACAAAAGATTATAAATATAGCATTATGCCTGTTCTTTTTGGCAGGATTAAGTATTACGCTGTATCCGGTATTTAGTGATTGGTATATTAGTCGGCATCAGGGGCAGGTGGTTGATAATTATGATAAGAAAGCGGCAGAGATGTCGCAAAAAGAAATTAGTAAGGCACTGGAGAAGGCAAGAGAATATAATAGAAAGCTTCTTGGGAATGTTGTGTTGACAGATCCATTTGATCCAGATGCAGTGGAGAGGCAGAATGAAGATTACGATAATTTGTTAAATATCGCAGGTGATGGTGTCATGGGAGCGGTAGAGATACCGTCCATTGACGTGTACCTGCCAATTTATCATGGAACAGATAGTAAGGCATTAGAAAAAGGAGCAGGACATCTTGAAAATAGTTCTCTTCCTGTAGGAGGAAAGGGAACCCATTCAATTATTTCGGCACATACCGGTTTGCCGTCTGCAAAAATGTTTGATAATATCACAGAAGTAAAGGAAGGGGACATCTTTTACATCCATGTATTAAATCGCATACTGGCTTATGAAGTGAATCAGATTAAGGTTGTTTTGCCGGAGAATATATCTGATCTGTTAATTAATAGAAATAAAGACTATGTAACATTAGTAACATGTACTCCATACGGAATTAACAGTCACAGACTTCTTGTACGCGGAGAGAGAGTTCCGTATAAGGAAGCAAAAAAGAAGGAAAAAACAAAGAAAAAAAGTAATTCTATGTGGAAAGCGTATGCTCTTGTAATCGTACTTGCAGTTGTTTTAATAATTTTATTATGGAAATCAAGCTCGAAAAAGAAGCAAAGGAAAAAACAGGTTAGGCGAAATGAAAAGTAAGATATTAGGAATGCTGATCATCCTGCTTTTTGCAGCAGGATATGTCACATTGAATTATCCGGTATTTGGGACATTATATAATCAGATTCATGAGGGAAAAGTCATTGAGTCTTACGATCATACTGTTCATACGATGGATAAAGAAAGACGTAAGAAGTATTTGGAAGAAGCACAGGCGTATAATATAATGTTAGCCAAGGAGAATCCGCAGCTTTTGGATGCATTTTCGCAGGAGGCAAAGAAGTCAGACAGTGTATATAATCGCGTATTGAATATGGAAGAAAGCGGTGTTATGGGAGCGTTGGAGATTCCTAAGATTTCTCTTTATCTTCCGATTTATCATGGGACATCACAGGAAGTATTGGAAAAAGGAATCGGACATCTGGAAGGTTCTTCCATGCCCATTGGTGGAAAGAATACGCATGCGGTTTTAACAGGGCATCGGGGATTGCCGAGTGCAGAACTTTTTTCTAATTTAGATCAGTTGGAAAGAGATGATGAATTTTATATTCATATCCTCGGAGAAACATTAGCATACAAAGTGTTTCATGTAGAAACAGTGAAGCCGGAAGAAACAGGACATCTTGCGATTGCGAGAGGCAGGGACAGGATAACGTTAGTAACCTGCACGCCTTATGGGATTAACACCCACCGCTTATTAGTTCATGCAAAGAGAGTACCTTACAAAGAAAAGGAGAATACGAATTCCCAGAAGGATACTTTATGGAAGTGGCTGATGAAGCAGAAAGTATTTTTGATTTCTACGGATGTATTAGTATTTTTTATTATTTACTTCCTGATTCGCTGTTTTTGGCAAAGAAATGTGAAGAAGCGCAGGCGGAAGAAGAATATAACATAAAGTAATCATCATTAAAGGAGGCAAAAGAATGAAAGCAAACTTGAGGAAGAAGTGCTGTAGATATCTTATAACATTTTTATCTGCGATTGCAGTAACAGCCGGTCTGTTGATTCCGGCTCAGATTAAAGCGGCAGATAGTTACGATAAAGACAAAAAAGGAAGTATCACAATTAATTTAGATGATGTAAAGTTAGATGACACAGTAACGAACAAAGAAGGGGTATCGGTTAGTGTGTATCAGATTGCATCTATCAATCATAATGGAATAAATATTTCTTTTGATATTAATAGTTCCTTATCGTCTACGGGTGTGGATGTGAATGATATTACGACAAGTGATAAGAATTTAAATGCAGCCAAAAAGCTTTCAGCAACAATTGGAAAGTCCGGTATTACAGCAACAACAAAGAAGACAGACAGGAATGGTAAAGTGAGTTTTACAAATCTGCCACAGGGAATGTATCTTGTGGAAGAAGTGGATGGAGCTTCTTATGGAACATTTTCTCCGTTCTTAGTTGCGATTCCATATATGGAAGATGGAGAAAACTGGATTTATGATGTGGTAACTTATACGAAAGGTGTAAGCAATAAACAGGGATCTTTGGAAGTGACGAAGTATTTAGCTTATATGAATCCGGACACAGAGAAGCTTCTTTATCTGCAGGCACCTGATGCAAGCTGTTATGTTGGTTTGTTCTGTGATTCGGACGGAACGATTCCGTGTCGTAAAGATTATGTGAAAGAATTAAAGTTTAGGGGAACGAGCAGTTCGACAGTAAAGTATGATAATCTTCCAGATGGAACATACTATGTATTTGAAACGGATGAAAATGGAAAACCATATATTATGGGAGATAGTCATACGGATCAGTATGACAGAACATATAAATGCGTGATAGGAGACGGAAAGAATAATTCTACAGATAATAAGATACAGCTTGAGGGGAATCCGAAGGCAAATCTGAAGATTTGTAATATGTTTGCCGAAATTCCGGATGAGTTCTTAGTTGAGGCAGAGCTTTCTATTAAGAAAAATGTCGTAAAGAATGGTCAGCAGACAACAACGAATGATACATTTTATGCATCTGTCTATGAACAGACAGGCACTTCTGATAATTTAAGCCAGACCTTAATCCAGACGGTACAGTTAAAACAGAATGATACAGTAACAGTAGCGCTTCCGGTAGATGCAGATACAAGTAAGACAAAGACATTTGTTATTGAAGAAACAGATGCAAACGGTAATGCGCTTGATTCCGATAATTTTGATTATGAGATCAGTGGAGAGGGTAATGTAGAACTTTCTATGGAGAGTACAGAAGGAAGTATTACTCTTACGAATACGATCAAAGAAGAAGAGAGTGAATCTTCTTCTGAGGAAGAGACAACATCTACGGAGAAAGAAAAAGAAAAGCATACGCCAAATACAACATCAAAGACATCAACTGGTGGAAAGACCGGTGATACAACACCAATCAAGACATGGATTATTATTGGAGTAGTTGCAGTAGCAGTTATTATTTTCCTTATAATAAGAAAAAAGAAAAGTGAATAAAAGTTGAGTTATCCTGTGATATGTGATACAGATAGATAATGTTCCTATATTTTGTCAGGAGTATAATAGAAAAGGGATTGTACTTTTTGGGGTACAATCCTTTTTTGTAAATAAAAGTTTACAAGAATAACGAAGGAAGTTGACATGCATCATTATACTTTTTGTAGTTTTACTACAAAGGGGCGTAAGGAATGATAATAGAAGGGATACAGGCGGCATTTTCCAAACTTCGAAAGTCAGAGCAAAAATATGTTGAGAAGATGGAGAAGAAGACATTAAATCAGAACAAATATTTGGATTTTGGTATGTACATTTGTTCGTATATTTGATATAATCGGAAGCATACTACGATGAAGAGGGAGGTAAGATGCTTCATGGATCATTTTGAATTAGTGTCTGAGTTTGCGCCGACCGGTGATCAGCCGCAGGCAATCGAACAACTGGTAGAAGGGTTTAAAGAAGGGAATCAGTTTGAGACTTTGCTTGGTGTTACCGGTTCCGGTAAGACATTTACTATGGCGAATGTTATTGCACAGTTGAATAAGCCGACGTTGATCTTAGCGCATAATAAGACACTGGCAGCACAGCTTTACAGTGAGTTTAAGGCATTTTTTCCGCATAATGCAGTGGAGTATTTTGTCTCCTATTATGATTATTATCAGCCGGAAGCCTATGTTCCTTCTACAGATACGTATATAGAGAAGGATTCTTCGATTAATGATGAGATTGATAAGCTGCGTCATAGTGCGACAGCGGCTTTGATCGAGCGGAAGGATGTTATTGTTGTTTCTTCTGTTTCCTGTATTTATGGAATCGGTAGTAAGAATGATTATGCGAAGATGATGATCTCACTGCGTCCGGGGATGGAGATTGACAGGGATGAAGTTGTCCGTCGGCTGATTGATATTCAGTATGTACGTAATGAACTTGATTTTAAGAGAGGAAGTTTTCGTGTACGCGGAGATGTACTGGAGGTTGTTCCTGTTTCTACTTTTGAGGATGCGATTCATATTGAATTTTTTGGTGATGAGATTGATCGGATCATGCAGGTAGATGTACTGACAGGTGAGATTAAGGCAAGTCTTAATTTTGCGGCGATTTTCCCGGCTTCTCATTATGTTGTGCCACAGGAGCAGATTGAGCGTGCAGTGAAGACGATTAAGGAAGAACTCGATGAAAGAGTAGAGTATTTTAAGGAGAATGACCAGCTTTTGGAGGCACAGCGGATTTCCGAGCGGACGAACTTTGATATGGAGATGCTGAAGGAGACTGGTTTTTGTTCCGGAATCGAGAATTATTCCAGACATCTTACCGGATTAGAGCCTGGGAAGGCGCCATATACGCTGATCGATTTCTTTGGGGATGACTTCCTTATGATCGTGGATGAGTCCCATATCACGATTCCGCAGGTAAGAGGGATGTATGCCGGGGACCGTTCCAGAAAGCAGACATTAGTTGATTTTGGATTCCGTTTGCCATCTGCTCTTGATAACCGTCCGCTTAATTTTGATGAATTTGAAGAACGAATTGATCAGATGCTATTTGTTTCTGCGACACCGAATGTTTACGAAGGGGAGCATGAGATGCTTCGTGCGGAGCAGATTATCCGTCCGACAGGTCTTCTTGATCCGCCGATCGATGTTCGTCCGGTGGAGGGGCAGATTGATGATCTGATCAGTGAGATTAACAAGGAAGTAGAGAAGAAGCATAAGGTCTTGGTGACTACTTTAACGAAACGGATGGCAGAAGACCTGACTGCCTATATGAAGGAACTCGATATTCGTGTCAAGTATCTACATTCTGATATTGATACGTTAGAGCGAATTGAGATTGTACGAGATCTGCGGATGGATGTATTTGATGTTCTTGTGGGAATCAATCTTTTAAGAGAGGGTCTCGATATTCCGGAAGTGACACTTATCGCGATTCTTGATGCGGATAAAGAGGGATTTTTACGTTCGGAAACATCTCTTGTGCAGACGGTTGGTCGTGCTGCGAGAAACGCAGAAGGTCACGTTATTATGTATGGTGATACGATCACAGATTCTATGCGTGCGGCAATTACAGAGACGAAGCGCCGTCGTGAGATTCAGATGGCCTATAATGAGGAACATGGCATTACTCCGACAACGATTCAGAAGGCGGTACGTGATGTTATCTCAATTACGAATGACAGTGATGATAGCATGGATGGTATTGGTGGAAAGCATACAAAAGATAGTGCTTTAAAGAAAGACAGAGAATCTATGAATCGCAAAGAGCTTACGGAAATGATAGCAAAGCTTACGAAGAAGATGAATAAGGCGGCGGCAGAGCTGAACTTTGAAGAGGCAGCAGAGCTTCGAGATGAACTGAAGAAGTACAAGATCGCACTTAGAGATTATGAGGATTAATAGATTTTTGGTTTTAAGAGAGATACATTTAATAGAGGTGCATTTGAAAGAGATATATCAGATATGAGATGACTCCACCTCTGTAGGTGGAGAGCAAGAAAGCAGGGGCATTCTTGAATTAAGAGAGCTGCATTTGATAAAGAGATATATCTAATTAGGAAAGGATAAAGTGAATGAGTGAAAAAAAGGAGTACATTCGTATTCGAGGGGCGCGGGAGCACAACCTTAAGAATATTAATATAGATATACCAAGGAATGAATTTGTAGTACTGACAGGACTTTCGGGTTCCGGTAAGTCATCCCTGGCATTTGATACGATTTATGCGGAAGGACAGCGGCGATATATGGAGTCCCTTTCTTCTTATGCAAGACAGTTCTTAGGACAGATGGAGAAACCAGATGTAGACGATATTCAGGGGTTATCTCCTGCGATTTCAATCGATCAGAAGTCTACGAACCGGAATCCACGATCTACGGTTGGTACCGTAACGGAAATTTATGATTATTTGAGACTTCTTTATGCAAGAGTTGGAATTCCGCACTGTCCAAAGTGTGGGAAGGTCATTTCCAAGCAGACGGTAGACCAGATTGTAGATATTTTGATGAAGCTTCCAGACAGAACGAAGATTCAGCTGCTGGCACCGATTGTAAGAGGAAGAAAGGGCGAGCATGTCAAGATTTTAAAGGATGCGAAGAAGAGCGGCTATGTGCGTGTTCGCATTGACGGGAATCTTTATGATCTGTCGGAAGAGATTCAGTTAGAGAAGAATAAGAAGCATAATATTGAAATTATCGTAGACCGCCTTATGATAAAGGAAGGAATTGAGAATCGTCTGACAGATTCGATCGAAACAGTAATGAAGCTTACTGGAGGAATTCTTCTTGTTGATGTCGTTGGGAAAGAACAGCTGAACTTCAGTCAGAGTTTTTCCTGTCCGGACTGTGGAATCAGTATTGACGAGATTGAACCAAGAAGTTTTTCTTTTAATAATCCGTTTGGTGCCTGTCCGGTCTGTCATGGACTTGGTTTTAAGATGGAATTTGACATTGATCTTATGATTCCAGATAAAAAATTGAGCATCGCAGATGGAGCAATCACAGTGATGGGGTGGCAGTCCTGTACAGATGCCAAGAGTTACACAAGAGCGATTCTTGATGCATTAGCAAAAGAATATCATTTTGATCTAAATACACCATTTTGTGATCTGAGTCAGGAAGCACAGGATGTGATCATTCATGGAACCAATGGTCATGAAGTAAAGGTATATTATAAAGGAAAGCGCGGAGAAGGTATATATGATGTTGCGTTTGAAGGGCTGATCCGTAACGTGCAGCGCCGCTACAGAGAGAATCATTCAGAACGCCAAAGAGCAGAGTATGAAAACTTTATGACGGTAACACCATGCGATAGTTGTCATGGGCAGCGTTTAAAGCCAGAGTCATTAGCAGTAACAGTAGGAGAGTACAACATCTCTGAGCTTACAAAGCTTTCTGTAAAGCGTTTGATTTCTTATTTTAATGAGATTCAGCTTACCGAAAGACAACAGTTGATCGGAAAGCAGGTATTAAGAGAAATACGTGGACGAATCGGCTTCCTGAATGATGTCGGTCTTGACTATTTAAGCCTTTCCCAGCCAACAGGAACCCTTTCTGGTGGAGAAGCACAGCGAATCCGTCTTGCAACCCAGATCGGTTCCGGACTTGTCGGCGTAGCATATATTCTTGATGAACCAAGTATCGGACTACATCAAAGAGATAATGATAAGCTTATTTCAGCCTTAAAGCGCCTGCGTGACCTGGGGAATTCTCTCATTGTTGTAGAACATGATGAAGATACGATGCGAGAAGCAGATTGTATAGTGGACATCGGACCGTTAGCAGGCGAGAACGGTGGAGAGGTCGTTGCAATCGGAACAGCACAGGAACTGATGGATAATCCAAACTCGATTACCGGTGCCTACCTTAGCGGGAAAAAGAAGATTCCGGTTCCGGAAGTACGCAGACAGCCACAAGGCTATCTCACCGTAAAAGGCGCACAGGAAAATAATTTAAAGAATATTGATGTGAAGTTCCCATTGGGCGTATTTACCTGTGTCACAGGAGTCTCCGGCTCTGGAAAGAGTTCCCTTGTCAATGAGATTCTCTATAAGAAGCTTGCCTGTGTATTAAACCGAGCCCGGATTAAGCCAGGTAAACATAAAGAAATCGAAGGAACAGAACAGTTAGATAAGATTATCAATATCGATCAGTCTCCAATCGGCCGTACCCCTCGTTCCAATCCGGCAACCTATACAGGCGTGTTCGATCATATCCGGGAACTATTTGCCATGACAAAAGATGCCAAAGCAAGAGGATACGATAAAGGACGTTTCAGCTTCAATAAAAAGGGAGGCCGCTGTGAAGCCTGTGCCGGTGACGGTATTTTAAAGATTGAAATGCAGTTCCTTCCGGATGTATATGTCCCTTGTGAAGTTTGTCATGGAAAGCGGTATAACAGAGAAACATTAGAAGTAAAGTATAAGGGCAAGAATATCTTTGAAGTATTAGACATGAACGTCGATGAAGCCTGCGAATTCTTTGAGAGCGTACCATCGATTCGAAGAAAGATAGAAACATTACGGGATGTAGGACTCTCTTACATTAAGTTAGGACAGCCATCCACGACCCTCTCCGGTGGAGAAGCACAGCGAGTAAAGCTTGCGACAGAACTAAGCCGTCAGAGCACCGGCAAGACCATTTACGTCTTAGATGAGCCAACAACAGGACTGCACTTTGCAGACGTTCATAAATTAGTAGACATCTTACAGCGCTTAACAGAAGGTGGCAATACCGTTGTCGTCATAGAGCATAACTTAGAAGTAATCAAAACAGCGGATTACATCATAGATATGGGACCAGAAGGCGGCGAAGGCGGCGGAACGATGGTAACCTGCGGCACCCCGGAAGAAGTCGCAGACGAACCGAGATCCTATACTGGAAAGTACCTGAGGAAATATTTAAATACTAATTTAAGGGACTAAAGAAACGAAAAGCAGAAATTTCATATATAATACAATGTGAAGATAGTCGCGGCGTAGAAAATGCCTGACCGGCATTTTTACTGGCTCCGACATCACATTGTATTATATATGAAATTTCTGCTTTTCTGCTGTTTGGATCCAGAAGGAAATTAGTATTTAAATCTTGGATGGGAGAGAGGGGATTGTCCAGAAGTCTGTGGTTTTTATTTGGAATGAAAATCTCCAGAAGAGGGGTATCTTCTTACAATTCAGCATAGAATTTTGTTTTAGCGGCTGTCTGGTTTTGATAACAAATAACAAATTAGTAATTTATGTTGGAAAGATAACAATTTGAGTGTCAATCCTTTAGAATTTAATTTTCCGGAAGACCATAGCCTTCTGGCACATTCCATGTTGTTAAACCGTAGATTTAGATAGTCAGAAAAAAGAAACAATACCCTATCCCAGATGCAGCTTCGGAGCGTGTTTAAGATGCGAATGAGCATTTTAAACACAGCGACTACAGAGCAGATGGGATAGGGTATTGTTTCTTTTTTCGTCTACACGAAATCTACAAATTAGTATTTGGATTAAGGAAGAACAAGGGGATTGTCCAGAAGGCTATGAGAGTTAACCAGAGAGAAATTCTCCATAAGGTAGGAATAGATAATTATAATTTTTATACAATCGAGTAAGAAAGTATCCCCTTTTGGAGATGTTCATCACCACCTGAAAGAGATGGGAGTCTTCTCGACTGAGATAAATAACAAATTAGTGATTTATGTTGGAAAGATAACAATTTGAGTGTCAATCCTTTAAAATTTAATTTTCCGGAAGACCATAGCCTTCTGGCACATTCCATGTTGTTAAACCGTAGATTTAGATAGTCAGAAAAAAGAAATACTACCCTATCCCAGATGCGGCTTCGGAGCGTGTTTAAGATGCGGACGAGCATTTTAAACACAGCGACTACAGAGCAGATGGGATAGGGTAGTATTTCTTTTTTCGTCTACACGAAATCTACAAAATTAGTATTTGTTTAAGACTGTATTTACTAGTTTATCTCCTTTATATTCTAATTTTAATGAAAAAAATGGTTGATTTTCCATCAAAAGCTTTAAAAAGATCTTATCACCTTCCCATATGTTTAAATTCATAATTTTTCCTTTTTCCACCCAGACAAGTTCACCCTCATCGCAGTTTCCGATGTCTCCCGTATACCTATCTGCTGTATATAGACACATATATTCATCCGGCCACTCATCCGATATAAAAGTAACGATTCCTCGAAATTGATAGGATGTAAGCTCTAATCCTGTTTCCTCTTTTACTTCCCGTAAAAGACAGTCTTCTGGACTTTCTCCTTTTTCAAAATGTCCCCCTACTCCGATCCATTTATCTTTATTACCATCTTTCTTTTTTGATGTTCGATGAAGCATAAGATATTTATTTTCTTTTTCTATATAGCATAATGTTGTAAAATTCATCTTTTTTTATCTTCCTCTCCGATACACTTTATCATTTGTAATTATACTATATCATATTCCCTATAATATACCATCTCTGTTTTACAATCATAGCTTTCTGGGCGATCCTCTTATTCCCATCCAAGATTTAAATACGAATTTTCATCTAGAGCCAAAGAACAGAAAAGCAAAAATTTTATATAGAAGAAAATATGATGTCGGAGCCAGTAAAAATGCCGGTCAGGCATTTTCTACGAAGCGACTATCTTCACATTTTCTTCTATATCAAATTTCTGCTTTTCGTTTCTTTAGCCCCTCAAATTAGTATTTAATCCCCTTTCCACTACTGTGGATTTAGATAATCAGAAAAAAGAAATACTACCCTATCCCAGATGCGGCTTCGGAGCGTGTTTAAGATGCGAACGAGCACTTTAAACACAGCGACTATAGAGCAGATGGGATAGGGTAGTATTTCTTTTTTCGTCTATCCTAAATCTACAACTTAGTATTTTAACAGTTGACGAGTGGGGGCGATACAGGTATTATACAACTCAGAAGCTGGTCACTTATTTTGCAAGAGAGACATTTTACCATGAAAGGGGTATCTATTTGGAAGAAAGAACAAAGGCACTGCTTGTCGGTGTGAATTTAAATAATGATCCGGAGTTTGAAACAGCATTAAAGGAGTTAGAAAGTCTGGCGGAAGCCTGCGACATGGAAGTTGTCGGGGTAGAGACACAGAATGTCAGCCAGATTAATACAGGTGTATACGTAGGTACAGGGCGTGTAGAGGAGATTAAGGCAGTTGTCCATATGTTGGAAGCGGATGTTGTCATTTTTGATAATACCTTATCTCCAATGCAGCTTCGTAATTTAAAAGATATTATTGAACGGCCGGTGTTTGACCGTACTCATTTGATCTTGCAGATTTTCTCTTCACGAGCAAGAACGAGAGAAGCGCAGATTCAGGTAGAGACGGCAAGGCTTCAGTATGAGCTGCCGAGACTTACCGGAATGGGAGAGATATTGAGCCGTCAGGGTGGCGGAAGCGGTGGCCTTTCTAATAAAGGTGCCGGAGAGAAGAAACTGGAATTAGATAAAAGAAAGATTCGTCATAGAATCAGTGAACTGAAAAAGGAACTGCGTGAAGTAGAGAAGAACAGAGAAACGCAAAGAAAGCGTCGTCTGGTTCAGGGAATCCCCCAGGTTGCTTTAGTTGGATATACGAATGCGGGAAAGTCAACTCTTTTAAATGCATTTATTGATAAATACGAAGAAAATGAGGAGAAAAGGGAAGATAGAAAAGTTATGGCGAAAAATATGCTTTTTGCCACCCTGGATACGACAGTCCGTAAGATTCATCTGCCGGACAAGAGGGAGTTCCTTCTCTCTGATACGGTCGGATTTATCAGTAAGCTTCCACATAATCTGGTAGAAGCGTTTCATTCGACATTAGAAGAAGTGAAATATGCCAATCTGTTATTAGAAGTTGTGGATTATTCTGATGAACATTATATGGAGCATATGGAAGTTACTCGTGAGACATTAAAAGAACTTGGTGCCAATGAAATTCCATGCATCCATGTATTTAATAAATGTGATATTGCGAAAGCAAATGGAAGAGAAGATGTTCCAGTAGAGCTTCCGCATATCGGAAAAGACTGCATCTATATGGCAGCAGGACAGCATATCGGACTTGAGGAACTTGTACAGCTCATATCCGAGCGTATTTATGAGGATTATGTAGACTGCACTATGCTCATCCCATACACTGAAGGCGCATTGGTATCGTATTTCAATGAAAATGCAACTGTAAAAGCAACGGAATATGAGGCAGAGGGAACGAAGATAACGATGAGCTGCCTGCTCAAAGACCTCAAAAAATATAAGGAATATGTAATTCTATAGGTCGATTTCTGATTGCCGTAGGCAAAAGAGACGCTCCCAAAGAGAGACCATACCTTATATTTTTAGTCGCGGCGGTTTGAATACTCGCTTATACACGCTCGTATCCAAATCTTGCTCCGAGGCCACAAATATAGGGTATGCTCTCTCTTTGGGAGCTGTCTTTGGCTGCCTATACAAATTCAGAAATTGTTTTGAGAAAGATTTGAGGGAGACTTTCAGGAGTTTGTCTGTTCCGCAACCTCACAACTCAGAATTTCTCTATTGAAGATTCAGTCTCTTCGTCATGATGTATTTACTTCCCATCCAGCATACGGCAATCAGAATAATATTAAAGATAAGTCCTGTAATCAGAATTGGATTAAGGAAAGTTCCAAAGGAGTAGTTATTGCTGTAAATATTCACCCGCATAATTGTAGTGCCGCCGAAGTATCCCCAGACTACAAGCTGGATTAATCCAAATATCTGCTGAACAACATAAATTCCAACATATGCCCCAATGGAAGCAAGTACTTTGTGGCTGGAGGCAAGGTTTCCAAGTGTGATACTGAAAAACAGTATACCAATTAGCAGGAATGGTGCTAGAACAAGGGCGATAATAACTAATGTTGTAAAGAGTGGTGTCTGGCTTGCATAGCGCATCAGAGTGCGCCAGAAAATACTAAAGTTAGAGAAAAGCTCTGTACTTCCTACCAAAATAAAGATAGATATGCTGATAACTACAACGTCAATAAGAAGCCATAGTAAAGCAGCAAGTTCTTTTGAAAGTAAGAGCTGTGATGGTGTTACAGGCAGGGTATTTGTAAGGTAGCCCTGGTCGGTAAACACATTTTTATAAAAATGATAGCCGCTATATATATAAGTAAAGATAGCAATACTTGAAATGACAATAACAAGAGCAAAAATAAGAAGCATTGTCAATGTACCTATGATAGTGGAATCGGTGTTTAATAAAGCGTCTGTTCCTCCGCTTATTGTAAAATAAAAGCGGGATAAGAGGGCAAATAATAACACGAATCCATGAATTGGCAGTAGAAGCTTTGAAATAGAACGCCATTCATATTTAAATAATTTTCCTAACATTTGAATACCTCCCGGAATAATACATCTACTGATTTTCCCTGATTAAAACGAATATCTTCCACATCATTTTTCAGGACGATATGTCCGTTTTTGATAAAAACAACTTCATCCAAAATATTTTCCACATCAGAAATAAGATGTGTGGAGATGAGGATGGTGGAATCGGGTTCGTAATTGTTGATAATCGTACTTAAAATGTAATCTCTTGCAGCGGGATCCACTCCGGCGATCGGCTCATCGAGACAGTAAAGTTTAGCGCGGCGGCTCATGACAAGGATTAGCTGTACTTTTTCTTTTGTTCCTTTCGAAAGGGTTTTGATTCGGGCATTTGAATCAATGTTTAACTTTTCTAACATGGAAATTGCCCGGCTTCTGTCGAAGTCTTTATAAAAGTCCTCAAATAATGTAATTGCTTCTGAAACTTTCTGTGTTTCATCTAAGTAGGTACGCTCCGGGAGATAGGAGACGATTTTTTTCGATTCGACTCCAGGGGTATTTCCATTGATAAAAAGTTTTCCGCCTGTTGGAGCAAGTAATCCGTTGATTAACTTGATTAAAGTAGTCTTTCCACTGCCATTTGGCCCGAGAAGACCGATAATTTTACCGGATTCTAAGGAAAGAGTAATATTGTCGAGTGCCTGTTTGCGGCCATATTTTTTGGATAGATTTTTACATTCCAGAATCGTACTCATTTTTGATTCTCCTTTCCGAGTTTTTCAAGTAAAGTGATTGTCTTTTCGTAATCAAATCCCATCTGTGACATTTTATTAAGAAATTCTTTGATTTGTGTGGATGCCAGTTCCTCTCTCATTTTTTCAATCATAGCTTTGTCCTCTGTAATAAATCGCCCGCTTGTTCTTGCGGAATGAACCAGGTTCTCTCTTTCTAATTCGGAAAGAGCTTTCTGCATTGTGTTGGGATTTACCCCCGCCTGAGCAGCTAAATCTCTGACCGAAGGAAGTTTGTCGCCCGGCTGATATTTGCCTGATACAATATCCAGCGATACTTTCTCGATAATCTGAGCGTAAATTGGACGGCTGGAGTCAAGATTCCAAGACATTTATAACACCTCCTTTAAGTTATCAACACTTACATTCAAGAATGCCTCGGCATTTTTGCTGCAAGCTGCGCGTCATCTCACATCTGATACAATTCTATTTTGCAGGAAAATGTAATAAATTCCTTACAATAAAATCCTGTATTATTGTACTAAGTGATTAATACAATAATACATGCAGGACGAGAAAATGTCAACACAAAATAAAAATATTTTTTCGTCCATGACTTTTTTGCAAGTTTGAGATACAATGGTGAGAGTGTATTTAAAATGAGAGAAGATTATAAAAACTAAAGAGGAGGAAAATATGGAAAATAAAAAAGCACTTGGTCATGTTCTTGCCATTTTTACGATTTTTATCTGGGGAACAACGTTCATTTCTACAAAAATCTTGCTTCAGGCATTTCAGCCAGTAGAGATTTTGTTTTTCCGTTTTGTCATGGGATACATTTTACTGTGGATCATGAATCCCCATCGATTGCCGATAAAAAGCTGGAAACAGGAACTGACATTTGCAGGGGCAGGGCTTACCGGAATGACCTTGTACTATTTAATGGAAAATATCGCACTGACCTATTCACAGGCATCGAATGTAGGAGTCATCGTTTCAATCGCACCGGTATTTACCGCAATTACAGCACACATTTTCTTAAAAGAAGAAGGAAAACTTCGACCAGCATTTTTCATGGGGTGTGTGATTGCCCTCATTGGAATTTCCCTGATTAGTTTTAGCGGAACAACGATGCACCTAAATCCGATTGGCGACCTTCTTTCTGTTGGTGGAGCGATAATCTGGTCATTCTATTCCGTACTTTCCAAAAAAATAGGAAGTTTTGGTTATTCTGTAGTTCAGGCAACAAGAAGAACCTTTTTCTATGGAATACTATTTATGATCCCGGCATTATTTATATTTGATTTTAAATGGGATCTGATCCGTTTCGCCACACCGGCATACCTATTCAACATTTTCTATTTGGGACTTGGAGCATCCGCCATCTGCTTTGTCACATGGAACATGGCAGTAAGAATACTTGGAGCAATCAAAACAAGCGTATATATCTACCTCGCTCCAGTAGTAACAGCGGTAACATCCGTTATTATTCTGCATGAAAAAATAACATTTTTATCCGGATTGGGAATCCTGTTAGTAGTAGGCGGACTCCTGTTATCTGAGCAAAAGAAAAAATTTTTTTCTATTAGGGGTAGAAAGCAAGCGGAAAATGTTATAGAATAAAGTACAGAATGATAAAAGACAGGAGGAACATCTTTGAAAAGAGAAACCGTTATAGTAATAGATTTCGGTGGACAGTATAATCAGCTTGTTGCACGCCGCGTTCGCGAATGTAACGTATACTGTGAGATTTATTCTTATAAAACAAACATTGAAACAATCAAAGCAATGAACCCAAAGGGAATCATCTTAACAGGTGGACCAAACAGCTGCTACGAAGCAGATTCCCCAACCTATACAAAAGAACTTTTTGAACTGGGAATCCCTGTACTCGGTTTATGCTACGGCGCACAGCTTATGATGCATATCCTTGGCGGTAAAGTAGAAGCAGCGCCGGTACGTGAGTACGGAAAAACGGAAGTATTCGTAGATAAGAAAGATTCTAAAATCTTTGCAGATGTATCAGAAAAGACAATCTGCTGGATGAGTCACTTTGACTATATTTCCAAAGTAGCTCCGGGATTTACCATCAGCGCCCATACAGCGGACTGTCCGGTAGCAGCCGCAGAGAACGCAGACAAAGGCTTATACGCAATCCAGTATCATCCGGAAGTACTTCATACAGTAGAAGGAACGAAGATGTTATCCAACTTCGTATTAAACGTATGCGGATGCGCAGGCGACTGGAAGATGGATGCCTTTGTAGAGAACACCGTAAAAGAAATTCGTGAAAAAGTAGGCGATGGACGAGTATTACTCGCTCTCTCCGGCGGAGTAGACTCATCCGTAGCAGCCGGATTATTATCCAAAGCCATCGGCAAGCAGTTAACTTGTGTATTCGTAGACCATGGTCTTCTCCGTAAAGACGAAGGCGACGAAGTAGAAAGCGTATTTGGTCCAGAAGGACAGTTCGACTTAAACTTCATTCGTGTTAATGCACAGCAGAGATACTACGATAAATTAGCAGGCGTAACGGAACCAGAAGCAAAACGTAAGATAATCGGAGAAGAATTCATTCGTATTTTCGAAGAAGAAGCTAAGAAGATCGGTGCAGTAGACTTCCTCGCACAGGGAACCATTTACCCAGATGTTGTAGAAAGCGGACTTGGCGGTGAATCCGCAGTAATCAAGTCCCACCACAACGTAGGAGGACTTCCTGACTACGTTGATTTCAAAGAAATCATCGAACCACTCCGCGACCTCTTCAAAGACGAAGTACGAAAAGCCGGCCTGGAACTCGGAATCCCTGAAAAGTTAGTATTCCGTCAGCCTTTCCCAGGTCCAGGACTCGGAATCCGAATCATTGGCGAAGTAACCGCAGAAAAAGTACAGATCGTTCAGGATGCCGATGCCATCTACCGCGAAGAAATCGCGAATGCAGGTCTTGACCAGGAAATCAATCAGTACTTTGCAGCACTCACAAACATGCGCTCCGTTGGCGTAATGGGCGATGAGAGAACCTACGACTACGCAGTAGCACTCCGCGCCGTAAAGACAATCGACTTCATGACTGCAGAATCCGCTGAGTTACCATACGAAGTACTTAATAAAGTTATGAACCGAATCATCAACGAAGTCAAAGGCGTAAACAGAGTATTCTACGATCTGACGAGCAAACCGCCAGGAACGATAGAGTTTGAATAATAAAAATTTTCTGAAATTCCTTATAAACAGGGCGTTTTAGAGCAGATAAAGTTCTATTTGATAACAAAATGATAACGCAAGAGATTTTGGCATTATTTATCCGGAATCTTGTGGTTGTCAGGTAATATGTGTGAAACCGACAAAAAAGGTCTTACTGAATTGAGTGAAATCAATTTGGTAAGGCCTTTTTCGTTGGTTTTTTATTTGTCGTTTTTCGGATAATTATACCGCCACTGATCATATTCTTCCTGAGTGATTTCTCCGGATTTCAGCTTTTCTGCCTGCTCCTGCCATGCATGGAACATATCAAACATAGAAAGGTAGGTGGTTCCTTTGGATTTGTCCAGCCGGAGGCAGAGTTCTCCGTCAATCTCACCAATATGAAGTCCGTAAAGGTCTTCTAATGTAAATAAGGTATGCATAAGTCCTACATAGCTGTCGATATCTGGGACAGCCAGTGCATGCGGAGAGACATCAAAAATATCAGCCAGTGCATTCAGATAGTTTTCTTTTGGACTGCGGGCACCTTTTTCATACTGTGCAATACGGACATCAGCCTGTGATTCGCTGAATCCGAGTTGTTGCCCTAAATATTTCTGCGTGAATCCACGCAGAAGTCGAAAATGGTGGATTCTTTCTCCTATTGCCATAGTTTTACATCTCCTGTCTTTTTCTTGATAGGTTGAGTATAGCATATCTGTATAGTACAGACAAGAAAAAACCATACAAAAAAGTATAGAAATTTACGCTGAAAACGCTTGACCAATACAAAAAAGTATAGTATCATACAAACTATACAGAAATGTATAGTGACAAATAAAGGAGGGATTTACAATGAGTAAAATGTTTATGAATGTAAAAGAGGTCATGGAAGTCCTCGAAGTGTCAGAATCCTACGCTTATAAGCTGATGAAGCGACTCAACAGAGAATTACAGGCAATGGGATGTCAGACAATCGCTGGAAAAGTTGACCGCAAATATTTTTACGAACAGTTCTACGGAACCAGATCAAATGATGGGAGGAATTAGGAATGGCAATTTACAAGAACAACAATGGCACCTGGTATGTAATGATCCGCTATCAGGACTGGACAGGTGCAAGAAAGCAAAAATGTAAAAGAGGATTTGCTACAAGAAAAGAGGCAGCGGACTGGGAATTACAGTTTAAACTGCAGAAAAAAGCAAGTCTGGATATGACAATGGAAAGTTTCTGTGCTTTGTATGAAGAGGATGTAAGACCATCTCTGAAACAGAGTACCTGGCTTACCAAAGAAAATATTATCCAGAAAAAGATTCTGCCTTATCTGGGACAGCGGAAAGTGTCGGAAATCACAGCAAAAGATGTGATGGACTGGCATAACCAGATGAGAAAACTAAAAACAAAGACTGGGAAATATTTGTCTCCGACGTATCTGAAAACGATACATGGACAGTTAAGTACCATTTTTAATCATGCAGTGAAATATTATGACCTCAGTACTAACCCAGCGAGAAAAGCTGGAGCATTAGGAACAGAGGAAGGAAAGGAAATGCTGTTCTGGACAAAAGAAGAATATAAACTTTTTGCAGAAGAAATGATGGATAAGCCTCTTTCATACTATGCGTTTCAGCTACTCTACTGGTGCGGAATACGTTCGGGAGAACTTCTGGCTTTGACTCCGGCGGATTTTAATTTTAAAAAGAAAACGCTGCGAATCAATAAGTCCTATCAGCGGTTACAGGGAAAAGATGTAATCACGACACCGAAAACGAAAAACAGTATCAGGACAGTTGTGATGCCACAGTTTCTATGTGATGAAATGCAGGATTGCCTGAAATTATATTACAGTTTGAAACCTGATGACCGTATTTTTCCTGTGACAAAATATTACCTGAACCATGAGATGGAAAGGGGATGCAAAGCATGCGGTGTCAAGAAAATCCGTGTTCATGATCTTAGGCACAGTCATGTATCTTTACTGATCAATATGGGATATACAGCTCTGGCAATTGGAAAAAGAGTTGGTCATTCAGCAGAAAAGATCACTTACCGTTATGCACACCTGTTTCCATCGGTACAGTTGGATATGGCAGAGCAATTAGATGCGGAAAATATGAAGGAAGAACCGAATGAAATGGGAGGAGGACTTGCAAATGTCAGCTAAATGTCTGGATCAACAGGGACGTTGGAGAAATAAGGTTGTAGCGTTTCGAATGTCACCAGAGGAAGATGAACTTCTGGAAACAGCAGTCCGCTTATCAGGATTGACGAAACAAGAGTATATTGTCCGGAGATTACAGGAAAAAGAGGTTGTAGTAACCGGGAATCCGAGAGTGTATAAGGCATTGAAAAATGAACTTGCAAAGGTACTGAATGAATTGAAGAGTATGAAAAAAGGAGAAAATGTGTCAGAAGATTTACTGGAAGTAATTCAGTTGATTACAGTAACGATGGATGGAATGAAAGATGAATAAAAATGCCTTTAAGTGTCGGCAAACACCTAAAGGCAAGGATTTGGTAGAATACTCTTCCAAAATGTTTCTATGAGTATTCTATCAAAATCCATTCTTTCTTTCAACGGGAAAATATGGAGGAACTGATGGAAAACAAAGTAACAGAAGCAAAGAAAACAGTACAGAAAAGAATGGAGCCGAAATTGAAGCTTATCAACATGGATAAGGTAGAAGTTGAACAGATTGAATGGCTGCTCTATCCATTTATCCCATATGGGAAAGTAACAATTATCCAAGGAGATCCGGGAGAAGGAAAGACTACAATGGTACTTCAGATCATTGCAAAACTGACCAGAGGAGAAGCAATTCTTCCGACAGTTTCATTAACTGATGATAAAGAAAATGCCGAAGTACCTGTAAATGTGATTTACCAGACAGCAGAGGATGGTTTGGGAGATACCATAAAACCCAGATTGCTTGCTGCAGGTGCAGACTGCTCCAAGGTGCTGGTTATTGATGATACAGACCAGCCATTGACAATGGCAGATATCCGGCTGGAGGAGGCAATTATACAGACAAAAGCAAGAATGGTTGTGCTTGATCCAATTCAGGGATTCTTGGGAGCTGAAGTTGATATGCACCGTGCAAATGAGATTCGTCCGCTGATGAAGCGCATTGCAGTGCTGGCAGAAAAATATCACTGTGCGATTATCTTAATCGGACATATGAACAAAAACAGTAACGGAAAATCTTCCTACCGTGGACTTGGATCCATTGACTTTCAAGCAGCAGCAAGAAGTGTCCTGATTGTTGGCAGAATCAAGGAAGAACCAGAAACGAGGGTGGTGTGCCATACGAAAAGTTCTTTAGCACCGGAAGGAAAATCTATTGCTTTTCGATTAGATAAGGATAATGGATTTGAGTGGATTGGAGAATATGATATCAGTGCAGACGAGTTGCTTAATGGAGATGGCAAGGGACAGAAAAGCCGGAAAGCGAAAGAATTTCTGCTTGAGATACTGGCAGATGGTGGTATGTCACAGAAGAAAATATTAGAAGAAGCTGCGAAGCGTGGAATCAAAGGAAAAACGCTGAGAAATGCGAAGTCAGAACTGGAAGTAGATTCGATAAAACGGGGAAATCAGTGGTACTGGGTGCTGCCTGAATAGAAAAGGAAGATGGCAAGGTGACCATATCTTAAGAAAAGGGCATCTTGCCACCTTGAAAGGAGATAGGATGAAAAACAGAAATGTGCAGATCCCATACGAGTTGTTCTTTCAACTTTTGCAATATTTTTTGATGGAAAACTATGAAAGCGAAGAAATAATTCGGCAGGGATTGGAAAGAAAGTTGGATACAATGGTCAACCGAGAATTATACAGCAAATATAAAACTGCACCGACAGAGGAAGAACGGGAAAAATCCCGGCAGGAATATCTGGACAGGCGGGGAATACCAGAGAACTTTCGATGGTAAAGATTTTCTCTGATTGCCTTATTACAGGAGCGTGTCACGCACCTGTAGATAGCAGACAAGGAGAGGTCTGATAAGGCGCAGACGGAACGTTATGAATATATTGGCAATTTGTTTGGAGCTGAAAAATTGTAAAGGGGGCCCTGAAACAGGGCGTCCTTATGGAAAACGATAAGTGGAAGGGAGAATGTCACAATGAAAGAAGGAAGATTAGGATACAACAGTTATAACAAAAGATATGGATTATTATCATCAGATTTATGGATTGATACGGGATTTCACTGTGGAGAATGTCTGGAAGTGTTGCTTGATGATGAATGGGTTCAGACCAGGATGGAAATGAATCCTGCAAGAGAATGGTATCTTGTAGGAACACCGTATTGTGGTGATCTGGAATATATCCGGGCAAGGATACCGGGATAAGTCAGCCATACAAGTAACGCAGGAGTGAACCGACCAACGGGAGGAATAGCCCCCGGCAGGGCGCAAGGGTACTTTTGATGGACGGAATGGATGTCGAAAGTGCTTTTGCGTTACTTTTGACAAAAGTAACAAAACCGCCGTATCCGGCGAATATTTCTTTTTATACTATAGCTGGCAAAGATACAAATTTATGTGCCATGTCTGGCACTGGTTTTAGAAAGCGGGGTGAGGAATATGACGATGAAACGAACAATCAGTGGTATGATCGGGACAGGGTCTCTGGCTCATAACAGACGAGATTTTATAGCAGAAAATGTTGATCCAGACAGAGTGCAATTAAATATTTGTTACCGGAATGAGAATCTGAAAGAAGTCTATAAAGAGCTGTTTGATGAAGCTGTAGAACGGTATAATGTCGGGAAAAGAAAAGATCGGCAGATTACAAATTATTATGAAAAGATTCGTCAAGGGAAACAGGAAAAGCTGTTCCATGAAGTGATTTTCCAGATTGGAAACCGAGAAGATATGTCTGTTGGAACAGATGAGGGAGATTTGGCTGTAAAGGTACTGAATGAGTATGTGAAAGATTTCCAGAAACGAAATCCGACACTTCGGGTATTTAGTTGCTATCTGCATCAGGATGAAGCTACTCCACATTTGCATATCGATTTCATTTCTTATGTAACTGGCTGGAAAGGAAAAGGAATGGACACCAGGGTTTCACTAAAACAGGCATTAAAAAGTCTGGGATTTCAAGGTGGAAATAAGCACGATACGGAGATGAATCAGTGGATAAATCATGAAAAAGAAGTTCTGGCTGAGCTTGCAAAGCAACATGGAATTGAATGGGAACAGAAAGGTACTCATGAGGAACATTTGGACGTTTACAATTTCAAAAAGAAAGAACGGAAAAAGGAAGTACAGGCGCTAGAACAGGAAAAAGAATACTTGACAGCAGAGAACGAAGGATTGGCTTTACAAATCGTAGAATCCAGAGAAGACATACAGCTTTTGAAGGAAAGTAAAGAACAGGCGCTTAGAGATAAAAAAGCAGCAGAAAAGCGTGCAGAAACAGCAGAAAAACAATTAAAAAGCCTGGAAGAACGCAGGGAACAGTTACAGCCGATTATGGATAATGTGAGTAAGGAAATAAAAGAATATGGAACAGTTAAAATGTTGTTACCGGAAGCTGGCACGTTGGAACGGGCAGCGACCTACCGGGACAAAAAAATCAAACCGCTGTTTCTTCAGATAAAAAATAAGGTTGGGGCAATGGCTGCACAGGTTAAAGAACTTACAAAAGAGGTGGAAAATTGGAAGAGTAAATATCAAAAGCTGAAACAAAAATATAACGGTATTCAGAAGGAGTTGGATGATATGCGTAAAGAAAATCATAAATTATCAGAAGAAAAGAATATAATGCAAGGCGTTTCTGATAGGTATGATCGTGTTGTGCGTGTTCTGGGAATAGAGACGGTAGATGCGGCAGTACAGCAGGATATTCGCAACGAGAAAGCTCTGGAAGAAAAGCAGCGGATGGAACAAATGCCGAAGGGAAGTATTCATGAAAGATTAGCCTGGGGAATAAAAAAGAGTGAGATGGAAAATCAGCAGCGTAAGAAAAATAAATCAAAAAATAGAGAAATGGAGAGATAAAATCATGGAAAAACACATTTATGATGAAAAGAACGGATTAAGCTATACTCTGTGTGGAGATTATTATTTGCCGGATCTGGTATTGAATGAAGAAGAACCGACATATGGAAAATATGGAATGTTACGGAAACAGTTTTTGAAAGAGCATAGACCAATACGGTATCAAAACTTGTTATTATCTGGCAAGCTGACAGCACATCTGAATCAGATTGACCAGGAAGTAACAGAGCAGGTAGAAGTGTTAATGAAACAGATGGCAGAAAAACAGAGCGTGAATGAAAACTTGAAGAGGCAGGATCAGATGAGGTGGGTTAGACTGATGAACAATATTAAGGTTTGCGCAGAAGAAATTGTGCTTACAGAGATAATATATGTATAAAAAGTTTGTGGCTGTATTGGCGAAAAAAATACGGCCACAAATTTTTTATTATTCGTCTGTAAGTTCAATAGTGTCATTGGAAAAGGTAGTATCCCATATAGCCTCTTCAATGGCCTGGATACACTCATCAGTATGCTTTTTGATGTCTTGTCCCCAGAAATGTATAACTGTATAGCCGAGAAATAAAAGTTTTTTGTCGGTTTCAAAATCCCGGGAACGATTATGTTCTATTTTTTTGATCCAGTAATCTGGATTTTTACCTTTTTCAAGGCGTAGTTTCAAAATCTCCCAGTCCTTTCCATGAAAAAATTCGCTGTCACAAAAAATAGCAATTTTGTATTTAGTAAGAACAATATCAGGAGAGCCGGGTAAAGCTTTATAGTTTTTACGGTATCGGTATCCTTTGTGCCACAGAGCTTTCCTTAGTTGGATTTCGATAGAGGTATCTTTGCTGTGGATTTTTCGCATATTTTTAGACACGATTTCGGGGTCACGAGACATAGCTATTTTCACCGCCTTTTGTATAAAGTATTTTAACAATTTAAGTAAAAAGATACAAGAACCAATGACCGTATAGTATGAATTATTTGATTGACGATATAAACGTTATGCTTTATACTAGTAAAGTAAGAGTTGATTAAATGACGAGGTACCCGAAATGACGATTTCTGAACAAATCAAGGTGTTATGTGTGAGGTCGGATATCAGTGTAGCTGAGCTTGCACGACGAATAGGGACAACACCACAGAATTTTAATGGGAAAATGAAAAGAGAGAGTTTTACCATAGCTGAGCTAGAAGATATAGCAGATGCGGTAAACAGTTCTTTTGAAAGACAGTTCGTATTAAAAAACGGAGAGAAAGTTTAATGCATAAAAATATAAAACAGAATGATTATAGTAGATATGCTGCTAATAGAGATGTTATTTCGCTGTTTTCCGGGGCAATGGGATTAGATATTGGACTTGGAAAAGCAGGTTTAAATGTAGTGATTGGACAAGATTTTGATGCAGCATGCGTGAAAACTATGAAAGCTAATGGACATAAGGTTTTGGGTGGAGATATTAGAGAAATACAGCCACAACAACTGTTAGATATGACAGGCTTAGCAGTGGGAGAACCATTTTTGATTTGTGGGGGACCGCCATGCCAGCCTTTTTCAACTGCAGGAAAAAGATTAGGGATAAATGATCCAAGAGGAAGTTTATTTATGGATTTTATCCGTATGATAGATTACATACGTCCTCGATTTTTTGTAATGGAAAATGTAAAAGGGATTATGTCATCACCATTAAAATATGTACCTTTATCTGAAAGAGATGAAAATGACCCTGAACAAAAGTTGGGTACAGTGCTTGATGTAATTTTATCTGAATTTGACAAATTAGGATATAAAACAGTATATGGTGTGCTTGATGCCGTAAATTATGGTGTTCCGCAGTTTAGAGAGAGATTTGTATTGATTGGAAGCCGTGATGATGAAGATGTATTTTTACCAATCCCAACACATTTTCAGATGCACCAGGATAAGAAATATCAATGGCAAACTGTTAGAAGCGTGATAAAAGATTTGGAATTTGATCATGGAGAATGTGCAACATTAAGTGAAGAAAGATTGAAATTCTTGACAATGGTTCCGGAAGGTGGAAACTGGAGAGATTTGCCAGAGGATATTATTCCAATTGCAATGGGTGGCGCATATAAATCAGGGGGAGGAAAAGTCGGATTTTATAGAAGATTATCGTATGATCAGCCTTCGCCAACAGTAGTTACTTCTCCGGTTCAGAAGGCGACTATGATGTGTCATCCGACACAGAATAGACCGTTAAGTGTAAAAGAATATGCAAGGATTCAGCAATTTCCAGATGATTGGGTATTTACTGGAACAACAGCTGCAAAATACCGCCAAATTGGGAATGCAGTTCCGGTAGGATTAGCTGAGGCCATTGGGAAAACTGTACTTTCTGTAGCTAATAATACTGCTGTTGTTCAAACAAAACGTTTTAGAGGCACAAATGTACATAATAAGATTAGAAATGCAATAGAATTGGGAGGAAGTTTATATGCCGTTAAATAATTCATATGATGAACAGGCGGTGGTTCAGGCAATCGCATCTGCATTGGAAACATTTTACGGAACGTTAATTGAAAAGATTGATGGATTAAATATTCAAAAGGTAATGAAACGCAAAAATCCGTATTTATATCGTGCAAAAGCCATGCAGAGTGCAACTGAAATTGTGGATTCAGTACTTACAGCCTTTGTAAGTTCCAGTGAAGAAACCATTTTTGGCAATTGCTTTTTTGAGCCGATTGCAATTGCTGCAAGTGGCGGAAATAAGGCTCTGGCAGAAGGTATTGATATTATGATTCAGAATAATGAGACAAATACAATCTCTGCGATAGCTGTTAAAAGTGGGCCATCTGTATTCAATGCGGATAGTAAAAAAAGGCAGGAGCAGAATTTTACAGCTGCTTCTAAATTGGCACAGCAAGCAAAAGCAAGGTACGAAGCGTATATTGGATATTGTTATGGGAAAAAGAAGGAATCTGGAAGAGGAAAGCCAAAAATGTATCAGGAATTGGCAGGAAAACGATTCTGGGCAGAATTAACGGGAGACGAGGACTTTTACATAAAGATTATCGGATACATGGGAACTATGCCTGAGAAATATGTGGCTGATTATAAAGAAAGTTATAACAGAGCAGCCAATAGACTGGTTAGAGAATTTTCCAATAGCTTCTGCAGAGAAGATGGAAGTATTGACTGGGAAAAGCTGGTAGAATTTAATTCAGGAGATTGAAATGGCGATTGAGGTTTTTTCTTTCTTCTCTGGACTTGGATTTATGGATTTGGGATTCGAGGAAGCTGGGTTTGATATAGCGTTTGTTAATGAATATAACCATAGTTTTATACAAGCATATCAGTATGCTAGAAGAAATAGACCACACCGTCCCCAATATGGATATTATGAAGGCAGTATAGAAGAATTCTTGGATGATAGGGTTTGGAATCAACGTTTTCCAGATTATGATGTAAGAAATAAAGATAGGATTATAGGGTTTATTGGTGGCCCTCCATGTCCAGATTTTTCAACTGCGGGTAAAAATGCGGGAAGTACAGGGGAAAATGGTAAATTAACAGAAAAGTATGTGAAACTAATTGTTAAACGTCAACCGGATTTTTTTGTGCTAGAAAACGTAAAAGGTTTATATCAGACAAAAAAGCATAAAATATTTTATGAACAGATGAAAAAGAGGCTGTATCGAGCTGGATATTCATTATTTGATTCAATAGAAAATGCTTTGGAATACGGGGTACCACAGTTCAGAGACAGATTAATATTAGTGGGATTTAACCGGAGAAGATTCGGAAAGAATCTCAGATACACAATTGGAACTAACAAAACATATGAGATGGATCGGATAAAGATGTGCAATTGGCCAACCGTTGAGCCATTTCAAATTGGAATCGTGAGAAATGAGCCACAAGATATAATTCCAGAATTGACAGTAGAATATTGGTTTAGGCAGAATAATGTAGAAAACCATGCGAATTCAAGGGATTATTTTAACACGGTTGCAAATAATAAATTTGTTAGTATAGCCGAGGGAGATACTTCTAAAAAATCATTTAAGCGATTACATAGATGGAGATATTCTCCAACTGCAGCATATGGCAATAATGAAGTACATTTACACCCATATCAACCAAGAAGGATAAGCATAGCAGAAGCATTGTCAATACAATCATTGCCAGTTTGGTTTGAAGTATTACCAACGCTGTCTTTATCAGCAAAGTTTAAAATGGTTGGAAATGGAGTCCCATATTTATTGGCAAATGGAATTGCCATGGAATTGCAGGGATGGATTGAAGAACATATGGATTAAGGTGGGAATAAAAATGATAGATGCGGAAATGATAAAAGCGGATTTGTTATCATTAGATACACGTGATTTCTATATTAAATATATTGTGAAATCAAAATATTGGTACTTCTCGGATTACTTAGAGGTGCCTGGCGATGAAGTGATAGATGTATTAGATAGATTTAAGGAAATCGTTTCCGAGCATTTTCACATTAGCTTTCATAGTTTGCAACTTGTAGGAAGTGCTAAAACAGGTTTTAGTCTATCACCCAATAAAATTTTAACACCATTCCATGATGGAGATGATACACAAAAGTCTTCAGATATAGACATTGCCATTATTTCAGAAAGTTTATACCAATATTATTGGAACAAAATGAGACAAACGGAAAAGATACAATACAAAAGATTTTACCAACAATTAACAGCTTCCATATTCCGTGGATATATTAATGATAAAGTTCTAATGGAAATACCACCAATTAGAACAGAATGGCTTTCTGTTGTAGCTCCTATTAACAAATTGTTACAAGATGAACTAATGATTGTGCATCCAATTACATATAGGATTTATAGATCGTGGGAGGATTTGGAAGAGTATCAAATTATAGGAATTGAAAAGACGAAAAAAAATTTGGAGGGTTAAAATGTTTTCTTTTTCTGACAATCATAAAAGTATAAAAGAAATTAATACAATGTTCTCAAGCGGAAGTTTAATTGTAGATGAATCATATCAGAGAAGATCGGTATGGGGAGAGAAAGACAAGATAAGACTAATAGAAACTATTCTGCTTAAGTTGGTAATTCCAGAAGTATTTTTTTGGAAAGCAGAGACAGATCCAGAAACAGGAGAGTCGGTGACACATATTGTAGATGGACAACAAAGAATTAAGGCTATTTCTTCTTTTATAGATAATGACTACAAATTAAAATCACAGTATTTATTAGATGAAGAAATTAAGGAAAAATATGGTAATAAATTTTTTAAAGATTTAGATCCAGAGGTTAAAACAGCATTTTGGAATTATAGGTTAATGATTATTGAAATAAGTCAGGAATCAACTAAAGAGGAAATTGTACAGGTGTTTAGAAGGCTAAATTTAACAGACTTCAATTTAAATGATCAAGAAAAGCGTAATAGTATTTCCGGTGACTTTGCTGCACTGGCGAGAGATTTATCGGAAAATGAAATTTGGGAAGAAAAGCATTTGTTTAATAATACTGATATAAAAAGAATGAAAGATGTAGAATTTTGTGGAACATTAATTCTGTTATATCGTCAGGGCATTATTGATCAAACGGATCAAAAACCCTTAAATCAGGCATACGAAGACTTACAAACCGGTTATACAGATGCTGAAAATGATAAACAGCATATTTGCGATGCAATTATTGAATTGAGAAAATTCATTGAGGATGATGAAATTCTAAAATTTGTAAAAAGAAAAGCACAGCTTTATACAGTTTTTTCTGTTATTTTTTATTTACAAAGAGAAGATGAGAATGTTACAGATGTGCATGTAGAAAAATTAAAAAATTTCGTAAAATTATATTCGGTTTTTGACAATGATATGGATATGGATGGAAAACTATCAGATGAAGAGAAGAATATCTATGATATGTTAAAAAAATATAAGTTGGCTTCATCAGAGGGATTGAATAAGCACACAAATAGAATGATTAGATATAATGTATTAAAAGATTTTTTGTGCGATAAAAAAAATACAGATGATATACAGGCAGGCTTGTATGATAAAATTGTAAATTATGTAGAAGAACGATGATTTATTATTTGGCTATATAAAAAAATATTGACAAATTATTATTTTGATATTATATTTATATTAAAATAATAATTTGGAGGCGCGATATGTCTTTGAATTTGATGACAGTTTTTAAAACTTCTGATTTACAGAAATTTGGTCAGACAGCTTCGAATGTTGTTTCTTTAGCTTTTAAAACAAATAAAAAGAATGGATCTAAAATTGCAAGAGCTGTGCTTGATAATGGAACTACGTTAATAAAGACAGTAACTGCTACTGGAGTGGAGATTGGGCAGGTCTTAAAAATACCAGAAATAAATTCGATTGCACAACGAAATGCAGTTATTAAAGATTTAACGAAAAATAAAATTACTCAAGAACAGATTGCTGCAATGTTAGATGTATCGCAAGCAACTGTTTCAAACGTTTTAAGGAAAAAATGATTGATAACACAATCATGATAACAATTTGATAACACCGTTCAGTACAGCCTATAGATTTAGGACAGTTGAACACATATAAAACCAAATAGAACCATAATACCAATACTAAAAAGTATAGTAACAAAATTTTATTTGCGAGTTTGAGTAGCGGACTAAATTGCGAAAAAGCCCATAAATAAAGGCTTTGCGGGCTGTCTGGATGTTCCAGTGGAGTGCAAATGGAGTTAAAAAATATTTTTTTTCTTTGTTTTCTTTCCGGAGTTATCTGAGATTTTCGCAAAAAGTAACTATGCTCAGAAAATATAATTAGTGTGAATATGAAGAACAGTTTGTTTTGATGGAAATATTTTCCGTCAGGGCAGACTGTTTTTTTATACCCTTTTTCAATGATATAAACTCCATGGTTCAGCGATAACACATATGGAAACTGTAAAATTAAAATAATTTGCTAAATTTCGGAAAATGATGTCCGATTTTGCATCTGCCAGTACAGAGTATATGAAGAGATAAATATTCAAAATACAGGAGGTACTGATTATGCAGAACAAATTATTTTTAAAGGCAGCCGATATATGTGAACTTCTGGAGGTAAAACAGACATCGGCTTATGAGATCATTGGCAATCTGAATAAGGAGCTGGAAGAACAGGGATATTTGACGCTTAGAGGAAAAGTTCCGACAAAGTATTTTGTGAAGCGTTTCTACGGAGTGGAAGATACTTGTGAGATTCCACAGGAAGAGGGAAAGGAATGGTTTCATGCGTAAGAGAAAAATGTATTTATCAGTGGAAGACATTGCAAAACTCTTTGGATTATCAGTTTCGTTTGCTTACCGGGTGGTGGAAAGAATGAATGCCGATCTGGAAAGCAAAAACTATTATGTGATTCTCGGTCGGGTGCCAACCCGTTATGTAGAGGACAAGATTTATGGTCTGGAACATGTTGAGCAATATTTGAAGGAGGATAAAGCGATATGAGTATAGTGCAGGAAAAAATGTATATGGATGTGGATGATGTGTGTGCAATTCTTGGTGTTTCTAAAGCGTATGCCTACAATTTGATGCGGATACACTGCGCAGGCGCTGTGAATTCTTTTACTGGTGCATTCTTGCTACCGGTTCATTTTTGGTGCTTGTGATTACCTTTACCTTAACAAAGCCATTGCACAGACTGCAAGGCACAACCCGGAGGTTTGCTAAAGGAGAGTATGATGTACGAGCAGAGATCAGTAGCCGGGACGAAATAGGGGATCTGTCAAAAACATTTAATTATATGGCAAAGACGATAGAAAGCAAGATGGAAGAGCTGAAGGATGCGGTCAGAAGACAGGAGGAGTTTACAGCAAACTTTGCCCATGAGCTGAAAACACCGATGACGTCAATCATAGGATATGCCGATACGTTGTATCAGAAGACTCTGTCGCCGGAGGAAGTACATCAACTGGCCGGAATCATTATGAATGAAGGCATGCGTCTGGAGGCGCTTTCCTTTAAGCTGATGGAGCTTGTTACGCTTCGTGATTACGGACGGGGAATCCCGAAAGAAGATCTGCAAAAGATCACTGAGGCTTTTTATATGGTGGACAAATCACGCTCGCGGGAGGAACACGGCGCAGGTCTTGGCCTTGCACTGGCAGTAAAAATCGCAAAGCTGCATCATACAGAGCTTGTTTATGAGAGTGTGGCCGGACAGGGAACCTGTGTATCGTTTATGTTAGCAAAGGAGGCGGATGATGAAGAAGAGGAAACTTAAAGTACTGTATATTCTTCTTACCGTGACACTGGCGTTTTTGATTGCACTGACGGGAATGTTCGTCCCCAAGCTTCTTCTGAATACAAAGGCAAAGAAACTGGCAACTGCCACAGGGAGAATGGATAATGGAGATGTATCGCCATATACCTATACGATGGATACAAAGACCCGGATTGCCAGAGTAGAAAAGCTGGTAGAGCAGATATTTATAAGTGGTGCAGATATGTATATAAACGTACGTGATCCTCTTGACACGGAGCTTTCCTGCGAACCGGCTCAGAGGACGATAAAGAAATTTCTGATAGCATATGCGGATATGCTGGAAGAATACGGACTTTTGAGTACGGTGGAGCGTAATGATACGGACGCGCCGGTGTTCGGTTCAGGAAATGATGGGAATCTGCAGTATCAGGACAGGCTGACAGAAAGTGGGGACGCACAGTTGGAGAGAGACTGTACCTATATTCAGATGGAGCCACCGGATTTTATGGTGTTGCCGGAGAATCAGCAATTGTCTGTATGGGTGGACTCGGGTTATATCTATGATCAGTTTGTGGAGATCACCATTGATGCTGTGACTGGGCTGCCGGTTACCGTACAGTTTGGCATAGCAGGTATAGAGCCTGATGAGACCTGGTGTGAAGCCACAGCAGCAGTGCTTGAAAAAGTATATGGAATAGATTTGAAGTTTGGCGTACCCGAGATGTTGTATGAGCCTTATGCCGGAGACATGATGCGTCAGGCAGGAAAGATGGACTTTGAATATGCGTATGGTTTTTCCTGTGTAACGCAGGACAATGCGCTGCATATGGAGTATCAGTACTATAGCGAAGATACCGGGTATGCGAAAAGTAAAACCTCCCGAGATGTATATGGTGAAATATATATATGCTTTTACGGGGAATAGAGCTGTACATTTTATGGAGTCTGGTACGGCTCCACTGCGATTTGACAACTCAGACACAACTTTGCGACAGGATGGAGATAACCTCCTGCTATACTGTGGATATACGGTATAGCAGGAGGCATTTTTTATGAAAGAACCAATGACAGATGCAAGGAGAAAACAACTTTACAGGATAAAAAAACGAAAAAGAAGAAAACAATGTATAAGAGTCGCTCTTCGCATGGCAGTACTGTGTTTTCTGGTTCTGTTTGCTGTGCAGAAAACAGCAGATCTGCTTCGGGTGGATGACAGTGACAGGATGGAGGATGCAGAACAGTCATACAGTGGACAGGGAGGAAAGACACGGACAAATACGGAAAAAACATGGGGAGTATTCGGAAAAGCAGATGTGCTGACACAGGAAGACAAGCTGCATAGTATAGAAGAAAGTGATGAGTATCCTGACCAGCTTAAGGAATTGGCAGAAAAAAATAGTGAGACAATTGATTTTGTCTATGATTATCCGGAAATGAAGGATAAAAAGCAAACGATTGATCTGTCACAAGAAGCCAAAACCGATACAGTACCGCTTCTATTGCAGTGGGATGAACGCTGGGGGTATATGCCGTACAGTGGAGGTCTCCTCGGCTACACCGGCTGCGGACCGACGAATCTGGCAATGGTCGTTTTGTATCTGACCGGAGATAAAACGGTTACACCGGCATCTGTAGCAGAATACGCAGAGAGTGCCGGATACAGTGTGCCGGGATCAGGTAGCAGCTGGACACTGATTAGTGAAGGTTGTGAACATTATGGGATTCATGCTGAGGAAGTGCCGATGGATGAGGACAGAATAAAGGCAAAACTGGATGAGGGATGTCTGATCATCATCAATGTAGGACCCGGAGATTTTACAGATTCCGGCCATTTTATAACGATAATCGGATATGACAGGGACGGTTTTATCATCAATGACAGCAACAGTCGCACAAACAGTAAAAAAAGATGGTCATATGAGCAGTTGAGCAGACAGATGCGGAATCTATGGGCCATGTATAACTGAAGGGAAAAGCCAGATGTTGAACAGCTTTTGAACAGTGATACTACCATATTTTTCATATAGCAGCGATTGAAATACAAGGATTTTAGAATTTAGATATTTTTCTAAATAGTTGTTGACAATTCTGTTTCGTCAGAATATATTATATTTAGAAATATTTCTAAATACTTTTGAAAGAAGTGATGCTATGGCTTTTGCAGATACTTTTAAGGCCTTGTCCGATCCTGCACGCCGAGAAATCTTACAGTTATTAAAGAATGGCCGAATGTCCGCCGGAGAAATTGGTAGTCATTTTCATATGACCGGTGCTACTGTTTCCTATCATCTAAAGATTTTGAAAAAGGCTGATCTGATATGGGAAACAAAAGAAAAGAATTTTATTTACTATGATTTGAATACTTCCGTTGTAGAAGAATTACTTCTATGGTTAAAAGACTTGAAAGGAGACGAATCTCATGATGAAAAAATATAAATGGTCTTTGTTACTTGGCAGCCTTCTTTCTTTAAGCCCAATCTTGATCGGATTGCTTTTGTGGAATCAGCTTCCGGCAAAGCTCCCTACCCATTTTTCCACTGGAAATACTCCAGATGGCTGGAGCAGCAAGGCAATTACCGTTTTCGGACTTCCGCTTTTTATGTTTGCAATGATGTGGTTTTGCTTTCTTTTCACCCATGTTGATCCAAAACGCCAGAACATCAGTCCGAAGCTGATCCGGGCACTTGTGTGGTTCATGGCTGCACTTTCCCCGATTGTTGTGTGCTCTAGCTATGCTATTGCTCTTGGAATAAATGTGAATATTACTCTGCTCACTTATCTGATCATTGGACTCATGCTTTTGGTAATTGGCAATTATCTGGCAAAAACAAAACAGAACTATAGTGCTGGCATTCGGATTCCATGGACACTGTCCAGTGAAGAAAACTGGAATCGCACACACCGTGTCAGCTCCAGACTGTTTATCTTTTGTGGGCTGGCTATGATCGCCAATGGATTTCTGGACTCTAAGATACTGTTATTTTTCATCATGGCAGTGTTGATCGTTATCCCATATGCATATTCTTTTTTCTTATTTAAAAAAGGAATATGATGTACACTTTTGGAACATGCCTTTGTAGCTGCAATAAGGGCATATTATAGTAATGGTGTAGATTTTATTGAGCCTTTGGATGTTAGTACCATTTTCGGGAATGGACTTGATAACGCCATAGAAGCAAGTGAAAAACTTCCTGAAGAACAGAGGGCGATACTTGTGAAAGCGGGGAAAATGCAAAACTTCTTTTCTGTACTGATTGAAAATAACTGCTTGCAGGATAGCGGAAACACAAAGAGCCGTACCACAAAGAATGATGATTTTCTTCACGGTTTCGGTATTTCTAATATGCGAAAAGCCGTTGAGAAATATGATGGTCAGTTGATGACCAAATGCGAAAACGGGAAATTTACATTGAAAATTTTAATACTAATTCCATAAAGAATATGGCTTATGAGCCTGTTGTCTATCACGGACAGCAGGCTTTTTTGCGTAGTTATATTAGAATTGAGCGAGCTAAGCGAGCGATGCTTCTTGAACGACAGTTCAAGAAGATGGTGGCTATTAGAATTTACGCTTTCAGTATTAGAATTTGCGTCTTGTCTTGTATTCTTTATTTAATAGGATATTGGTTAGCTTGTCTCGTGTGTAAAGTGGAATAAAACCTTGTTCTTGTATATCGGCGAAATTCATTGTTCTCAATTTATCCAAGAGTGCCTCGTAGCTGAAGGCATTTCCCAGATCTCTTTCGAGGTAACGTATATTACCACCGCAAGAAAACAGATAAGGAAATGGGCTTTTATGCGTACGTCATCGTGAAGAAAAACTGGTCTTGTTTCAAAGTCAGTCTTCATTACACGAAAACATTCCTCGATTTCCCAACGACCTTCGCTGAATTTTAGGATATCTTTTACATCACCGTCTAAGAAGTCTGTAGTTACTGCGTACATCCCATCATATAAGGCTTACCGTGCCGGGTGGAACCCCTGCAACTGTGCTATGTGTATTTTCTCTACACCGAAGCTGTTTGCCGGGATTCGCAAATTATATCCAGAAGAATATCAGTTGTTAAAGCATGATGAAGAAATTCTGGAATTTATGCTGGATAATAAGTGTGATTTGGATACCTTTGTGGGAAATGCGAAATCCTGTGTGTATCATGGAGATGAGAAAGCGATTCGCAGTCTGGTCACTGGAGAATTCTCGGCAAACGATATCTATGCAAAAGGACAGTGGATGTATCCGGCAGCGGCATTTCATGGGGTAGAAGGAGAGCCATGTTGAAGGAATGATAGAATACCAGTTTATTCAAGTGATGAAACAAAAAATTCATAGAAGAGTATTCTCCTATATCAAGCACATTTGCTGCATAGATGGAATATCTTTATGAAATCTTCAAAATTGATTGATATTATGAAAAAAAAGAAAGGATGATTATAAATATGAGTATAATCTTGAAAACAACAAATCTCTGCAAATCGTTCAACGGGCAGACAGCCGTAAATAACATATCGCTGAACATTGAAAGAAATTCCGTTTATGGATTGTTAGGTCCAAACGGAGCCGGAAAATCTACAACACTCAAAATGATAACAGGTATCTTGAGGCCCACATCTGGGAGTATTGAGTTTGACGGCCACGCATGGAAACGCAGCGACTTAAACCATATCGGAGCGTTAATTGAAATGCCGCCGCTTTATGAAAATTTGACCGCCTATGAAAATCTGAAAGTAAGGACTACTATTTTAGGGCTGACAGATAAGCGGATTGATGAAGTGCTGCAAATCGTCCGGCTGACGGAAACAGGCAAGAAAAGAGCCGGACAGTTTTCTCTTGGTATGAAACAGCGTCTTGGAATTGCAGTTGCATTACTAAACAACCCGAAGCTGCTCATACTTGATGAACCAACCAACGGGCTTGACCCGATTGGGATTGAAGAACTTAGAGAGCTTATCCGTTCCTTTCCTGCAAAGGGTATTACCGTTATTTTATCAAGTCATATTCTCTCCGAGGTACAACAGACCGCTGACCACATCGGCATTATTGCGGGCGGCGTCTTAGGCTATGAGGGGAAACTTAATGCAAACGAAAATTTGGAACAGCTTTTTATGGACGTTGTAAAAAGCAATCACAGGGAGGGTTAAGGCATGGACTATCTAAAATCAGAACATTTGAAATTCAAGAGGACAATATCGAACAAACTGATTTTCATTGTTCCGCTAATTACGGCTATTTTTGCGTGGCTTATGGGTGGATATATGGGGTATCAGTACATGACGCTTTATTGGTGGTATGCGTTCCTGCTTCCGGGAGGAATCGCAATTTTGTGTTCTTTGTCACACAGAAAAGAAGAAAACGCCGGGAAATACTATTCGGTATTTTCTATGCCTGTAAACCTTTCGAGATTTGAATTTGCTAAGGGCATTATCTTAGTCGAAAAACTGCTTGTTTCAGCGATATTTTTAGCATTGCTTATTTCTATCAGTAATATCATTGCTCCGGCAACGGCAGTATATTCTCTTTTACACAGCATTACAGGAAGTATCGGAATTATCCTTGCGTCTGTCTGGCAAATCCCTTTGTGTCTGTACTTAGCACGCAAAACGGGAATGTTTGTGCCGATTGTGTTAAATACAATACTTGGGATTGTCCTATCTACTGCTACCGCATTAGGAAATACAATAGCATGGTGGTTTGTACCGTATTGTTGGGCAGCAAAACTGGCAGAGCCACTTATGGGAATTGAAATAAACGGAACTTATGCGGGGAATTGTGGATTTTCTATAGCCATTATGATTTCCATTTCGTTGTCAATACTCTTGTTTCTTATTTTATCCTATGCCGACGCGAAGGATTTTTCCAAAGGGAGGTAGACAGAAATGGGTTTTATTTATGCGCTTCGTTCTGAACAGGAAAAAACGAAGCATACATCGTTTGGGGCTATTCATTTTTGTGTACCCGTTATGGGGGCATTGTTATTTCTTGCTTACTATTCCCAGTATGCCAGCACCGCAGACAGTAAAAAGCTCAAAATGATATTGGAAATTACGACAACGTTTTTTCCGTTGTTGATAAGCGTTATTGTTAGTCTGAACGTTGCACTGGAAGAAAAGGCTTCACACTTCCAAACGCTGCTTGCCGTACCAAACAGACACAAAAATATGCTTGCAAAATTAACTTATCTTTATGGTTCGGGGGTATTTGCATTGTTCTTTCTGTTCCTGTTATTTGTGATTGGCATACATCTTTTGGGAATGGCTGATACAGTGCAGCTTGGGATGCTGATAGGAGCCGCCGCCGGGATGGCCTTTTGTAATTTGATAATATACATCTTGCACCTGTTCCTTAGCTTCAAATTTGGATTAGGGTTATCCCTGTTTTGGGGCGTGTTTGAAAGTCTGCAATGTATCTTATATAGCAATATTGAGCTGAAAGGTGTAGCCCGGTATATCCCCTTTGCATGGTCTATGAATTGGGTACAGGATATTTTGAGCCGACAAATTTTCAACTATGGAAAGGAAAAAATATGGATTGCAGCATTAACGACAGGTGGCTTGTTGCTGACCTTATTATGGTTTTCTCATTGGGAAGGACGGAAAAATTATGAATAAAAATAGAAAAATGGTTATCGTTTTGCTGTTTGCTTTTGTTGTATGCTTTTCTCTTTCAGGCTGTACTTTACAGGACAGAATCGAAGAATATTCCAGTGACAAGGAACAATGCTATTTGAATACGGAAAATGTAACACGTTTTTCCTATAAAGGTAACGATTACACCATTTTGGCAGATACCGTATCAAATGGCGGGCTTGGAGAATGGATTGGATATATCCGGCAGCTGGCTGCCATAGACGAGAACGGAAAAATATTGCTGCAAGAAAATGTTGAAACGGTGACTTTTCAATCCTTAGCGGATTTGGCGGAGAAAGCACCAGAAGCCGCTTACATTATTCCTTTTCTCAATGTATATGCGGCTCCTAACGCAGACGATTATCTTATTGTAGATGTAAACGGAGGGTATCATAAAGCTGTTATCAGCAAAAATGTCAAAGATAGCGATACTGTTTTTGATTTTAAGAAAACAGAAGAATCTATAAATGACAGCTTTGAAGTCAATCCAGAAAATGCGACACAGCTTCTTTGGGGCGGTTTATCAAGTAACGTCTGATATGGTATCAGATGATGAATTAGGCAGCTACATTGATATTCTTGCTGAAAGTGTTACATTCGATACAGAAACGAAAATCCCTTTGTCAAAAGAAGATTTAAGCAAGATTGACTGGTACGGGGAAAATGCCGGACAGGGGCGAGAGTGTTGGTTTTACACAGATGTCTATGAGATTTACGGAACCGATAAAGCGGAAGCGGTTGCGGTCGAGGTAAATAATAACTACTATATTGCAAAGCGACAATGACAGCTTTCCTGCCCTTTTAGCTTGTGCTATACTAAAAAGGACAACGAAAGGAGGCAACAATATGGCGGCGATCCTTATGATTGATGATGAACGAGCTATTTTAGAGCTTGTCAAAAACGGGCTGCAAAAGGACGGACATTTCGTGACCGCTTATACCTCTGCCGCACAAGTACCGCTTGATAAGCTGAACAGATATGACTTGATTATACTGGATATTATGATGCCAGATGTAGACGGCTTTTCTTATTGTGATAAAATTCGTTCCCTTGTAGACTGTCCTATTCTTTTTCTGACAGCAAAGACAATGGAGCATGACATCACATTTGGGCTTGCTCTGGGAGCAGACGACTATCTGACAAAACCATTTCGCATTGTAGAATTGCGGGCGAGAGTAAACGCCCACTTACGGCGTGAACGTAGGGAACGACATACCGCACTTACCTTTGACCGCATAAAAATTGATTTATCTGCAAAAGAATTACGGGTAGATAACACGCCTGTTGCCTTAACGAAAAGCGAATATCTGATTTGTGAATATCTTGCAAGGAATAAAGGACAGGTATTTTCAAAAGAACAAATTTACGAAGCTGTTTTCAGCTTAGAGGGCGACAGTGATAATTCTACAATTTCTACTCATATCAAGAATATCCGGTCAAAATTGAACAAACTGGATATTCAGCCAATAGCGACAGTCTGGGGGATTGGGTATAAATGGGAATAAAAAAAACAACATCACTGAAAGCGTCTTTTTGGAAATTCTTATGTATGCTGCTGATTGGACTAATAGGTGCGGTGGCAATACCATTCAGTCTTATTTTAGCTGGAACCAGTACAGGGCTTATTACCTATGCGGATTATTCAGAACGCAGCACAAAAAAACTTGCTCCTGTTATTGCCGCAACGCCGGATTTGGCAGATGTGCAGCTTCCTATGGGCTGTAAATATTTAGTGCTGGATAAAAACTATCAAGTGACGGAAACGACCTTAAAGGGCGACGATTTGGACCGGGCTATGGAATACGCAATATCCGGGAAGAGAAATACAAATCTCAACAAACAGTATTTGTTTGTGACCCGCGAAAATGAATATGTAGTGCTGCAATATTACATAGGTTCACAGTTTACAAATGAATGGCTTTATGATCATTTTCCCTCACCGGAAATTCTACTTTATATTTTTATAGCAATCAACTGTATTGCAGTATGCGTGATATTGACAGCGAAGTTTGCAAAAAATATGAGGACGCAGCTCTCCCCACTTTTTGAAGCGACAAGGCAGGTGGCAGAACAAAATCTTGATTTTGAAGTGAGACATTCAAAAATCAAAGAATTTGAGGATGTACTTTGTTCTTTTGCAAATATGAAAGATAATCTGAAAATATCTTTAGAGAAGCAATGGAACGCGGAACAGTTACAGAGAGAACAGATTGCAGCACTCGCTCACGATTTGAAAACACCTTTGACCGTCATTCAAGGAAATATTGATTTGATAAATGAAACGGAGCTTGACGACGAACAACGTCTATATGCGGGTTACATCACTGAAAGCTCCGAACAGATAGGCATTTATATTAAAGCGTTAATTGACATTTCCCGGACAATCGCCGGGTATCAGCTTCATTTGGAGAAATTTGATATAGCTGATTACATGGGCCAGATTAAAGCGCAGGCAAGCTCTTTATGCCTTACCAAAGGAATTTGTCTGCAACTGGAAACGGGGGCTAACCTGGGCACACTCAAGGCGGATAAGCTGCTGTTGGAACGGGCAATTATGAACGTGATAAGCAATGCGTTAGACCATTCTCCACCACAGGGGACAATTTATGTAACGGTGCAAAAAACGGACTGCTTTTTGCATATATCTATAACGGACGAGGGAGGCGGCTTCACACCGGAGGCCCTACATCATGCACAGGAACAGTTTTTCATGGGCGACAAAAGCCGTACTTCTAATATGCACTTTGGTATGGGACTTTATATCACAAGCAGCATTATCAAGCAACATGGCGGGCAGCTTGTTTTAAGCAATTCTAAAAAGACTGGCGGCGCACAGGTTACTATCAAAATTCCATATTAAGAAATTAGAGGGCGATACTGCGGTATCGCTCATTATTTTTTCTAATCTTTATAAAATCTACAAATTTTCCATATAGCATATAGGTAAAGAATAGAACTATAATCTGCCGGACGACGGCAAAAGAAAAAAAGCCGTCGCAGAGCAGAGGTATCTTCACGCGCCATTTCTAAATTACAGCGGCTTTGATTTTCAGAGCCGCCGCTTTCTTTTTGCCTATCGGCAAGTCTACGACGACCAGAACACTGTAAAAATACGGCGGCTAATGGCGGCTATATGCTGGAAAAACGACTGGAAGAAATTTCTCTTATCCTTTACAAATCATAGCCTAAAGCAATGTAAAGTATATTATGTTCGACTAACAAACAGTAGAAAGATACATCTTCTCTTCAATAATCGAATAGGCGGGGATTTAATCAAAATCCCCGCCTATTCGATTACAAAGTTTCTTCGGGAAGTGGATGGGATAATGCAGTATTTTGCGTGTTGAGTAGTGCTGAAAAGTTTTGCTGAATGATATCCAGTGTTAGTTGCTTTTTCCGCAATTCCTGCTTCTCTCGTATAGTAGATGTTTTCTCAGATACAAGATTGTCAATTCGTTTCTGGATTTTTTCAGAGCTTGGGATTTTGGTAATGCCGAAATCCTGAAGCTCTTTTTTTAACGAATCGTGGAGCTGATATTCAGCCTGATGTCTGCTCCGGTATGCTGTGGGATTTGGAGCTGATTTTGCATTTTCGATAACTTTACGACAGAGCCGATAAGAGTCACAATGTTTTTGAATGATTTTCTGTGTGCTCAGCTCACTGTTGATTTGCGTTATTCTTTGATTAGCCGCTTTAACAGAAGCATCAACATCAGAAACATGCTGTTGGAAATCTTCATAATTCAGCAGGTTATTTTCGGAAAGATAGTTAAAGGTGCGAGCCGCCTCTTTCAGGTTATTGAGCTTTGCCCAACGTTCAAATCCTTCTCGATTGCCGGTCGTAACATAAGTGGTGATATTGATATATAGGCGAGCTTCTCTGGACAAATGCTTTGGAGTTTTCACTTTGCCACGGTTTTTAGCCAGACGGATACGGACATTTTCTTCGCTATAATAACTTCCAAGAGATTTCATATAAGTGAAGTTTTTCTGTTCTGGTGCACGGAAGGATAGATGTTTTCCCTGTCGAACTTCATATCCTGCTAATTGCATCTTTTGCAGAAATTCCTCATAGTTGATGGAAGTCCAGATTGCCTTATCAACTGCGACACGTAGTTAACTGGTGCCACGATGATATTCCATGTTCTCTTTATAGCTTTTGCCTTTTTCTCCGGTCGGCATACTGGTGGCAAGTCCATTTTCATGGCAGATACGATTACTGATTCTGCAGAGCTTATGGTAGCTCCGCTTATTGGAAACATACTTGTGATGATCAACAAAGCTTGCAGCGTTGAAGATGATGTGATTGTGAATGTGATTTTTATCAACATGGGTGCTGATCACGTATTCATATTTTCCTTTCAGTACTTCGTCTACAAATTGTTGCCCTAAGCGATGGGCAGTTTCGGCATCAACTTCTCCAGGTTTAAATGACTGGATTAGATGAAATGCCAGATTATCGCCTTTGTACATTCCATTCTTTTTTGCCATTTCTCTTGTCATGGAAAATTCAAGATCTGCAGTTTCAGGAGAACAGCCAAAACTGGAAACCAGAAGTTTTTCATCTGTTTTATCTGGATTCGTGATGTAGTCCAGAGCTTTCTTGTCTGTTACTTTAATGGGGAAGATCTTAAGATACGCCATAATTCTTTCACCATCTCTTTCAATTCTTGCATTTCTTCCGGATACAGATCTCCGGTGCTGTTTACTTTCTTGGCAATCTGATTAATATTCACACCAATCTTATGCATTTCTTCATATTGTTTCTTTAATGGAGTAGTGTCTGTATTGACAATATAACCGTCAATTGCCATTTTACGAAGGTAAGCTCCCATGTTTTTGGTCTTTGATTCAATCATCTTTCTACGGATAAGCTTCTTTTCTTCGGGGAAAACACAAAACAAAATCTGTATATTTCTTTTTCTCTTTGCCATAGGCAGATTCTCCTTTCTTTGGTTCTTCGAAGTAGTGACTTCTGGGCTTTTAATTTAGGGCAGGGTTCCCTAAATTGCTGGTTTTTCGGAAGTGTATATACACTTCCTGTCCTTGCTATTTACCGGTGGCACAGCCGCCGGAAGAGAGTCTTTAAAAAAGATCCCTCTATAAATAAGGTACTGAGAGAAGAAAAAGAGGACATCGAAGCTCAGAAGTATGACGCAGGCATGATTCTGTGGTATAGTAAAATCTGAACGAGAAAGAAGAAAAGAGGTCAAACCGATGTCACGGAAAAACCATAAGATGATAGATGGGAGACTACTGCAAACGAATAAGAAGTATTCTCAGTTAAAAATGAAGCAGAAAGAAAAGATTGCGGAATGGATGTTTCAGGCAACCAGAGATTATTATATGAAAAAATATACTTTTCCGAATGACAAACATCTGGAAGAAGTGGTGGATTCTGTTTATGAAAAAATCGAAGATGCAGAAATCTGGATTCCGTATGGAGAGGTCTTTAAGCATTATAGATCCAAACAATCGGATATCAACAAACGTGTCAGGAAATCTCTGAATGAAAAAGAAGAGAGCCGGATTGAGAAGGTCTGTTTTATGAATATGTGTATGATTCAGGATCATAAAGGAAATGTACTGGCTCTGGATAAAGTAAATGATAGCTATACCGGTACGACTTTCCCAGGTGGTCACGTAGAAGCAAATGAGACTTTTCAGAAATCTATGATTCGGGAGGTCTGGGAAGAAACAGGACTTACGATCGAAGCACCGAAGCTTGGAGGATTATATCATTGGCATAAGGGCGGAGTGCATTATGTCATTACCCTGTATAAAGCAGATAAGTTCACCGGAGACTTGAAGAGTTCTGAGGAAGGAAGAGTTTATTGGATTCCGCTGGAAGAGTTAAAAACAAAAGAACTTGCTACAGGTATGGAACACGTTTTAAAGATTCTGGAATCAGAGCAGGTGGATGAGTGCTATATGCATCTGGAAGCAGATGGATATGTGGGAGATTTGTATTAAAGAATTACATGAGAAATGGCTACCTGCTCATTGGAGAAAAGACGGCCATTCTTTATAAGATACATCATTCATCTATTCTGTTTTTTGCTGTTCACTTTTAGAAGTGAAATTAATATATTTGGCACGTTGTAAAATTGAAATAACTGCATCAATGCTTTCTGGATTGGAAAAGCTCATGATAAAAGGCTCTTCTTCAAATTCCATGGATTCGAATCCAGGATTCTGATCTGGATTCTTGAGTATATGGATGGGACGTGCACTCTGATTATAAAATGCAAGTTGTGCGGAATCTGTAGTGTTACCGATGACACCAATGCCTACATCCCCTTTTCCAAAATCTATTCTACGTTTATTTAAGTTGATCATTTTCAAAAATCTCCTTTTTCAAAAATAGCATATTTAGTAATTTTCTATTATTCCCGAAGTAGGGATATCTTTTAAAAAGTCACTGTTGGAAGTAATCGGAGAATCTATAATCTGAACGCCGCTTCGTTTCATCATTCGAAATTTGAAATCAAGAAGTTCCGGTGGAACTTTCAGTTCTGCGGCAGCCTGGAAAAAGGACATATCAGCGTTAAGCATTTCCAGGACATCTTCATCTTCCAGAAGATAATCAGCGGCAAAGCAATTCGCTTCATATTCACATTGTGACACTCCATCGAATAATTCAAAATCATGAAAACACTTGATCTGAAGGGTTTTCTGATGAAGGAGTGCGTGCCCAATCTCGTGGATCAGGATAATCTGTTGTATGATTTCCGGCAGATCGCTGTTAATGACGATGCAGGTCTTTCGACATTCCCGCATACAGAAGCCTTTACAACAGTTTGGATCAGTTCCAAGCGGAAGCTTCTTAACAATAATATGCATAGCGGCTGCAAGGCGATACGGATCACTTTCCTGATATTTTGCTTTTACTTTATTAACAGTGTCTCTTATACATTTTGAACTCATAAAAACACCTCGATATTTCATAAGATAGTTTGCTGCAAGTATAGAGTAGCAAAAGTGCTGTACGAAAATACGGACACCTATGAATCACTTTCCGTTTCAGTGTTTTTCTTTTTCCGTCCAAATGTCTTTTTAGCTTCCATCTTACAGGAAAGATATGCTTTGGTTACAGCCTGATAGAAAGCATCTTTTGCTTCTTCGTCAAGTTCGCCACCAGCGAAAAGAGCACGGTTGGCTTCGAGAATCTCATTGATGTCTCTGGCTCCTTTTTCACCAAGCTGTCCATTGACTTCATCAATATAATCCATTTTTTCAATTCCATAAGAAGGATCTGTGATCTCATCATGTTTTAAATAATCGTAAGAGACATTTAATGCATGAGCGAGTTTTCTCATAGTAGAGATTCGTGCGATGGTGCCGGAACTTTCATAAGCTGCAATCGCACGCTGGGATACGCCGACCAGTTCTGCAAGTTCTTTCTGTGTCAGATGATTCTGTTCTCGTTGAAATTTAATCTTGTCTGAAAAATTCATAGTGGGATCCTTTCAAAGTTTTTGAAATCGTAACTTCATCAACTTTATAAAAACTATTGACAGAGTTCATTATCACGTATAGAATACAAACAAATGTTCGTGAAGTTAGTAGAAATTATAATTCAAAAACTTCACAAAGTCAATATGAAGCAAAGAAGTTTTATTACGATTTTTAGACTGGTAGGTGAATGTTATGAGCAGGACAATTCTTCATTCAGATATGAATTGCTTTTACGCAAGTGTCGAGATGTTGCATCATCCGGAACTTGCCGGAAAGCCGATGGCAGTTGGGGGCGATCCGGAGGCAAGACATGGAATTGTGCTGACTGCGAATTATATTGCAAAGCGAGCCGGAGTAAAAACAGGTATGGCATTGTGGCAGGCAAGGCAGGTTTGCCCAGAAATAATTTTTGTACCGCCTCGCATGGATCTTTATTATATTTTGGTTTCAGTTAATGGAGAGCAAAGTGATATTTCAACGACAAAGACAGGAAGTACAAAAATTTACAACGCTAAAGATATAGTAGAAGCGGGAAGAATTATAGAAC
>OBWW01000122.1_pt1 | contig 91623 bp, 80 predicted proteins | sample 1538091 | NCBI WGS metagenome assembly OBWW01 (sample SAMEA2580125, study PRJEB22360) | human gut metagenome | biome: human gut; feature: human-associated habitat; material: faeces | place: Denmark | collected 2008/2010 | reverse complement strand
GTTTACTAGCTTGGTGATTATGGTTAGTAGTCATGTGCTTTGCCCGTCCTCTTCTAGTGAACAAGGCCCCAATTCCACGCTCTTTAAGCTTCTTTTGCCAGGTTGCGATTGTCCCTGGATTACTAATGTCAAATTGAAGTGCTGTTTGTGAGTACGAAGTCTTGTGTTGTTTTTTCCAGTTTAAGACTTTCAGCTTAAAATCACCATCATAATCATACTTTGGTGAACGAATTTCTAGGCCTTGAACACCATATTTTCGATAGCGAGCTATCCATACTAACACGTTACCTTTACTTCTTATGCCCAATCGTCGGGCGATAGTCGTTGAGCCTATTCCCGATAAATACATTTGAACTGCTTTCAGTTTAATTTCTAAACTAAACCTAGTCATAGTAAAACCCCCATAGTTGGAATTTCTTGTCCAACTATGGGGGTTCATTTCAAGCTCGCCAAGGCCTTTTTTATTGTCTTTTAAAGCAATGATTAGGATGATAATGGTATAATGGGCCTTGTATTTTACCGATAGAGTTAGGTGGCAATTATTAATATGAAAAAAACATCGATTCGACCAGTGCCATTCCGGGCCGCCTGGCACAATATGCGCTACTGGGATTACTACTTACTAGTTCCTTACCTGTTATTATGCCTCACGGGGATCGTAATGGTATATTCTGCCAGCGCTGGAATTGAAATGCAAAATGGCGGCAGCCCACGGGGATACCTGATTAAGCAGACTATTTATGCAGTCCTGGGCTGTGGCTGCGTGTTCTTTTTTGCTAATTTAGCAATGCGCCATTTACGGACCCGGCGCTTCCTTAAATATTCCACCTTTATCATGTTTGGCCTTTTAGCAGTAGTTCTGGTGGTGGGACGCGCGGTTAACGGTGCTAAGGGTTGGCTATCATTGGGGCCAATTAACCTTCAGCCAGCGGAATTTTGTAAACTTTACTTTATCCTCTACCTGGCTGACCGGATGGCCCGGGCGCGGCAACGGGGGACCCATTTCCTTGATTCGAGTGCAGCGGTCGGTCCCCTGATTTTTGCTGCTATTTTTCTGACGTTGATCTTGCTACAGCCGGATACCGGTGGATTTGCGATTAACCTGTCAATCATTATTGTGATGCTACTGGCTTGTGACTTCAAATGGGGTTATGGCATCGCGGTGATTGTCGGCGGCCCAACAATTCTGTACTTCTTATTGGAAAAGGCGGTCGAGAGTGGCCTCTTCCACGGCGGTTACCGTGCTCAACGTTTTATTGCCTTTATGAACCCGTTCGGCAATGCCAGCGGGTCGGGAAGTCAGCTGGTTAACTCCTACTACGCGATTAGTAACGGTGGCGTTTTTGGCGTCGGTCTCGGCAATAGTATCCAAAAAATGGGCTACCTTCCCGAACCGAATACCGACTTTATCATGTCAATTGCCAGTGAAGAATTGGGATTAGTAGGGGTAAGTCTGATTCTGGGACTCCTGCTGTGCTTGATTTGTCGAATCATCTTGATCGGTGTGCGGAGCCGGTCACTCTATCAGACCCTGATTTGCTACGGGACGGCGACGTTTATGATGGTGGAGACCTTCTTCAACATCGGTGGGGTACTGGGCCTCCTCCCCATCACCGGGGTGACCTTTCCCTTTATTAGTTACGGGGGTTCCAGTATGCTAGTCCTTTCCAGTGCGGTTGGGATCGTAATGAATATTAGTATTCAGCAAAACAAAGAGCAGTTGCAGATGGGGCAACCATTTATTTCCGCTGAAGGGAGTGGTGATTAATGTTTGAGTTAGTCTCCCGGCGTGCGCTGATCGTCCGGATTAATAGCAACCGGGTTATTCGGAGCTTGCGGCGGTACGGGCTGGTGCGCTACGTTTCCCGCCATATGCACTACGTGGTCTTGTACGTCAATCAGGACGAGGTGGAAACGGTGACTGACCGGTTAGAAAAGCTGCGGGCGGTACGTTATGTCAAGCCGTCTTACCGGCCAGACCTGGACCCGACATTGACGGATCTAGAAATGAGTGGCGTTTATAAATTACATGATGAGGATGATAAGGAATGAGAATTGTTGCGGGTAAGTTCGGCGGCCGCCGGTTAAGCGCGGTCCCTGGGATGGCAACCCGGCCAACTACGGATAAGGTCAAGGAAGCCCTGTTTAATATTATTGGTCCCTACTTTGACGGTGGAACAAGTTTAGATCTGTTTGCGGGCAGCGGAGGACTAAGTATTGAGGCTGTTTCGCGCGGCGTGGCCAATGCAATCCTGGTTGACCGCCAGTATCAAGCAATCAAAACGATTAAGAAAAATATTGCGGTAACGAAGCACCCTGAGCAATTTACAGTCTATAAGATGGACGCACAAAAGGCCCTGGGAATGCTTGCTAAGAAGGGACAGCATTTTCAGCTAGTATTCCTGGATCCCCCATACGCAAAACAGCAAATCGTCAAGGATATGACGGCAATGGCAGAACGGGAATTGCTGTCTGACGGTGCCCTCGTGGTTGCTGAAACCGACCAGACCGCCCAATTGCCAACTGCCGATTGGGCTGGTTTTAAATTTATTAAACAGCAGACCTACGGAATTACTGTATTGACTATTTATCGTTACCAAAAGGAGTTGTAACTTATGAAAGTAGCATTATTTCCCGGAACATTTGACCCGTTGACCCTTGGACACCTAGACCTGATTAAGCGGGGGAGCGCCCTGTTTGATCAGTTAGCAGTTGCGGTGATGACTAACGAAAATAAGGACCCACTATTCTCAGTTGCTGAGCGGGTGGCCCAAGTTAAGGAAGCGGTGAGCGGACTGAGCAACGTTTCGGTGATTACCGCCGAAGGGCTGACTGTCGACCTGATGAATAAAATCGGGGCTGACTACTTGATGCGGGGACTGCGTAACACGGCTGATTTTCGTTATGAGCGTGATATTTCAGCGATGAATAACTTCCTGGATGATCAGTGCGAAACGGTCTTTTTCCTTGCCAGACCAGAGTATCAGCACCTTTCAAGCAGCCTTCTCAAGGAGGTAACGTCAGCCGGGGGCGATATTTCCGCCTACTTACCAGCTAACATCAACAACGCCTTAAAGAAACGGTTAGAAGAACGTCAGCTAATGCAGGTGAAGAAAGACAATGAAAAGACAAGATAAAAAAGTATCGCGTTGGATTGGGATTGCCCTGGCGGCAGTCCTTTTTATCGCTTGGGCACTCCTCTGGCCGCTAAACTCATACATTGAAGCGCCGGGCAGTGCTAGCAACTTACGCTCATTTGTTCAAGTCAAGGGGCATCCGGACAAGGGCAAGGGGAGCTTTATGATTACGTCCGTAGCGCTCCAGCAGGCCCGGCCGGCAACCTACGTGATGGCAAAATTAGTACCGTACATGTCGATTGAAAGTGCGGACGACGTTACCGGCGGGCAGAATAGCGCCACTTTTGACCGGGTCCAGAAGTTTTATATGCAAAGTTCGATTAACGAGGCGATTGCGGTGGCCTACCAGGCAGCCCACCAGCCGGTCAGCAAAAAATATTTAGGAATCTATGTTTTGCAGGTTCAGCCGAATTCCCAATTTAAGAAGGCCATCCGGGTGGGGGATACCATCACTAAGGTCAACGGCCACCACTTTAATACGGCACAGGGCTACCAAAAGTATATTGGCCGCCAGAAAGTGGGCACGCCATTGACGGTTACTTACCAGCGTGATGGTAAGACTCACACGACGACCCATAAGCTGGTTAAATTAACTGGCAGTCGTGCTGGGATTGGGATCATGCTGACTAATAATATGAAGGTGACGACTAAGACACCCGTTAAGGTCAACCCGGGACAACTTGGCGGTCCGTCCGGCGGCTTAATGTTTACCCTGCAAATTTACCAGCAGATTAGCGGTCATGACCTGCAAAAGGGGCGTAAGATTGCGGGGACCGGGACCATTGACGCTAATGGTCAGGTGGGAGAAATCGGCGGTATTGACAAGAAGATCATTGCGGCCCATCGTGCTGGGGCAACGGTCTTCTTTGCGCCGTATGTTAAGCCAACAAAACTTCTCCTAAAATATGAAGACGGTCATCAGACCAACTACCAGTTAGCGAAGAAGACGGCGAAAAAGTATGCACCGGGGATGGAAGTTGTACCGGTAACCAGTTTTAAGCAAGCCGTCCATTACCTAGAAACAACTGAATAAAGTAAAAAATCCATGGTTATAAAAAACGTAACCATGGATTTTTGCGTATTTAAATAACAGGAGGGGAGATAGATGGAAAAATTTAAGGAACTATGGGCGCTGTATCGCTATCAGATAATTGCTGGGACGGTAGCCTTACTTGCGGCGATCGCACTGCTTGCATACCGTACCGTCAAACCAGCTCCCAGCTCGGCGCCGGCCAGCCTCTCGTCGGCAGCGAGCTCAGCACTTGTGAGTAGTGATGCTAGTACGGTGAGTAATCGGTCGCCGGCTCGTGTCTGCGTGGATGTTAAGGGGGCGGTCCAAAAGCCGGGAGTGTATTATTTTAAGCGCGGAGCACGGATTCAGGAGGCAATTCGGGCAGCGGGTGGAGCGTTGCCGAATGCTGCGATGAAGGACGTGAACCTCGCTAAAGAGCTGGCCGACCAGCAGATAATCTATATCCCGGCGGAGGGCGAACAGGTAGCAAACCAAGCACCAGCAGGCACGGACGCCGCTGACCCAGTGACGGGGAAGGCGCCGGTCAACCTCAATACAGCCACTAAGGAACAGCTCTGTCAAATTACCGGAATTGGTGATAAAAAGGCAGATTTAATATTGGAGTACCGTCAACAGCACGGGCAGTTTAAAACCGTGGATGAATTGATGCAGGTTTCAGGGTTTGGCGAAAAGACCGTTGCTAAGATTAAAGAACAAGTCGCCGTCTAAACATTTGGCAGTTCATCATTATTTGCTATACTAAACTTAACGCAAGGGAGTGATTAGATGAAAAAACGAATTGATTGGGACCAGTATTTCATGGTCCAGGCTGCACTATTGGCCTCGCGGAGTACCTGTAAGCGGCTTTCGGTCGGCGCTGTCCTCGTCCGGGATAAACGGATTATTGCTGGTGGCTACAATGGGTCTGTTTCTGGCGATGATCACTGCATCGACGAAGGCTGTTACCTGCGTGATGGACACTGTGTTCGGACGATTCACGCCGAAATGAACGCTATTTTACAATGTGCTCGTTTTGGAATGTCGACGGATGGAGCCAGCCTTTACGTGACTGATTTCCCATGTTTACAGTGCACAAAGAGTCTATTACAGGCGGGAATTAAGGAAATCAATTATATCCGCAATTACCATAATGATGACTATGCAATGAAGCTGATTAAACTTAAAAATGTTCGTTTGCGCCAAATCAATTTAGACCAAGATATTTTAGACCAAGTCCACCTAGATCAGTATATCGATCCGCAGGTGGCCCATAAATAAATTCGCCATTACTGGGTCTTTCCGGCGTTATTTGCCGGACTCCTGGCAACGGTTCTGACCTGCCCGCGACCGGCGCTATTACTGCTAACAGCTTGGATGCTGTGGCGGATTATGAGCCTTGCTCAACCGCGGGTCTTAGTAGTAACAGCCCTTGTGGCAGGTGTGATTGTAGGGATAGTGGCGATTAACCGCCAGTGGGCCGCTCAGCAACGGTTAACGCGGGCGGCGGCGGTCCAGCAGACGTTGCTGGTAATGCCGGATGACGTCCATATTAACGGCAGCCTGGTAACGCTGACGGCTCGGGACCAACAGTCGCAAGCCAAGGAAACCGTAATATTAAGGGCTCGCGAACCAGCAGAGCTGCGCCGGCTAAGGATGGTTGACCATCCAGCACTGTGGCAAGTTACAGGGACCTTGCAGCCACTGGTACCGGCGACTAATGACCAGCAGTTTGATCGCCGCTTTTATTATCAGCAACACCACATCTATAACGAATTACGGGTTAAGGAGCTCGGGAAGGTTCAACCCCAGCCAATTAGGGGATGGCGGTCGTTGTGTCACGTCATTCGTTACCGGCTAATTGAATATTTTAAGACAATGCCCCAGCTATTAGGAGCTTACTGTCAGCAACTACTGGTTGGCGACAACAGCGCTGGTGATCACGCTTTGACTTTAGCGGTAAAAAGGCTTGGAATAATCCATTTGTTCTGCATTTCGGGGATGCACATTATCCTGTTGACCGGCCTGACGCGCCTAATAGGGAGCTATCTGTGCTTGGAACGGGAAAAGATTGACTGGATACTGGTCATTGGGCTGCCATTTTACTTGATTATTGGTGGCGGTTCGACCAGTTTGATTCGGGCAGTAATTATGGCCGAAGTAACGCTGGGCCAGCGGCTGTTTAAAATGGACGCGCTTGACGGCTGGGCAATCAGTCTAATTGCCGGCTTGCTCTGGAACCCGTACCTGTTGTTTAACCTCGGCGGTCAGCTTAGCTACCTGCTGTCGCTGATTCTCCAGGTGCTGACGGGAGAAGAGGGGGAGTTGAAGCGCTGCTGGTTGTTGGGGCTTCTTAGCCTCCCTGCGATTCTCAGCCGAACTTTTGAATTTCACCTGCTAAGTCTGGTTGCCAGCTATGTTATGATTCCGCTATTCTCGTTATTTGTTTTCCCGCTGGTAGTATTTAGTGCCATGTCGTACCACTTCTTCCCGGTCTTGGGCGAACTTGTCAATGCTCTGCTCAGCGGCTTTCAAATTGTCCTTTTCTGGCTAGCTTCCCTTCCGGGTGAAATTCACTTTGGCAAGCCACCGCTGTGCTTTGCATTGCTGCTCTTTTTGGCGACCCTGTGGCTCCTCCAACGACCACGACGAGCCCGCTACGTAGTCTTATTTTTGCTATATCTCTGTTGCTTCCTGCAAATTCACTACCCACCCTTTGGTGAGGTCATTTTTACAGATATTGGGCAGGGAGACAGTATTATTATTCGAACACCGTTTAACCGGCAGGTTTTGCTGATTGATACTGGTGGGAAGGTTCAGTTTAACCAGCCCCGCTGGGCTCAGGTAGAAAGTCATACCGATCTTGCTGAACAGACTAGCATTAACTACTTAAAAAGTCGTGGTATTTTTCAGATTGATACGGTTTATTTAAGCCACCACGATGCAGACCACATTGGTTATTTACCGTCGGTATTGAAGACGATGACCGTTAGGCAGATTGTGGTTCCGGCCGGAATGGAAAAACAGCCGGCGTTATTAAAACGGTTGGCGGCCCAGCAATATCGCGGGAAAGTAATCGCGGTTACTGATCAGGTGCAACTACCAAATCAGTGCTTGCAAATTGTCCACCCCTTTACTTCGGGGGAGGCAAAGAATGAAGACTCAGTAGTACTAGCAGGACGGTTCGGTGGGCAAGACTTTCTCTTTACCGGCGACCTTGACCGGACTGGTGAACTGGCGGTTATGGCTAAGTATCCAAACTTGCGCGCTACCGTACTCAAGCTGGGGCATCATGGCAGCAAGACGGCTAGTGATCCATGCTTCTTACGGCAGCTGGGTGTAAAAACAGCGATTATCTCTGCCGGACGGTTTAATCGTTATCACCACCCGAGTGACGAGGTGGTGGCTGAATTGAAGCGGGCCCGGATTGCGGCCCTTTCCACTCAGCAGTATGGAATGATAAAATATCATTATTACGGTGACAAGGGTTACTGGCAGACGACATTAAAGGGGGATGAACTTCGGTGGATGTTACCGAACTCGTTAAACAACTAAAAGAAAAAACGCCGGCGCTGGTATACCTGGTGCTCGGCACCCAGCAGGTACTACAGGGAAAGGCGCTGACCGCTTTTTTGTCATTGATTCCTGAAGAGCAGCAGGTCATGAACGTCGGCCGCTATGATATGGAAGTCACCCCAGTTGCGAGTGCACTGGACGATGCAGTGTCAGCACCGTTTTTTGGTGAACGCCGGCTTGTAATCATTAACAAACCTTATTTTCTAACAAATGAAAAAAGGGGTGGGAAGGTAGACCATGATTTATCGGCAGTGATTAAATATCTCCACCATCCGGAACCAACAACCACGCTTGTTTTTCTCGCTCCGTATGAGAAACTGGACGGGCGAAAAAAACTTGTTAAGGAACTGAAAAAGGTGGCGGTGAATGTCAGTGCGGCCCCCTTGGATGAACGCAGTGCCCGTCAGCAGGTTGAAGGACAGTTGCGCCAAGCCGGGTTTACTATTGACGATGCAGCTCTTGAATTGTTGGTTCAGCGGACAAATGCTGATTACGGGTTAATGGTCGCTAACGTGGCTAAACTGGAGATTTTGGCTTACCAGGATAAGCATATTACCGCACCAATGGTTCAAGCATTGGTGCCGCAGTCATTGGATGACAACGTGTTCGACTTGGTGACCGCAGTTCTCCGAAGAGACCAGCCACGGTCGTTAGAACTCTACCAACAGCTGCTTGCTAGTCAAAAGCAGCCTTTGCAGATTAATGCAGTTCTCGTGAGCCAGTTTCGCTTATTAATCCAGTTAAAAGTACTGGTTAACCATGGCCTGAGTCAGGGGAGTATTGCTAGTAGACTTAACGTTCACCCTTACCGGGTCAAGCTGGGACTCCGAACAGTTCGCCAATTTTCCCTTGAGCGGTTGGCAAACGCGTATCTCGGGTTGGTCAAAATCGAGCAAAACCTCAAAACGACCCAACGGGATCCAGAGTTGCTTTTTCAACTGTTTATGCTCCAATATGCTCGGCAAAGGTGAGGCTTTCACGTGAGGGGCCTGGCAAGGGAGAACATTGCTGATTCGATAGTGCGGGACTTGCCAGACGATTTGAAATAGTGAGAAGCAGCCATCCCGATAAGGCGGATTACTAGCCTATGGTTATTTTGCACATTATCACAGTAGTAAGCGGCTGAAAATCAACACAGTAGGTAGCTGGCAGGTCAGATGTTGATAAAGCGGCATGGCCAACTACAATCATCTTGCTAGCCAGCTACTGGCTTGCGACAGCATTAGCTTTAAAATAACGAAGAGGCTGGGAATTGCTTCCCAGCCTCTTTTTGTATGTTTGTAAGAAAGAAAAAAGGCAACTAGGATAAGTTGCCTCCTTGAACCTCATTACTTGTGGTAACGAGCTGACAGACGAGACTTATCCCGTGCTGCTTTGTTAGCCTTGATAAGACCCTTTGAGTGGGCACGGTCGATTGCTGAAATAGCATCCTTGTATAACTTTTCAAGGTCGCCTTCACCAGCAAGCTTAGCCTTGTCGAACTTCTTGATTGCAGTCCGCATGTGACTTAATTGGGAAGCGTTCCGTGCTTCGGCCTTTGCACTAGTCTTAACACGTTCGATCGCTGATTTGATGATTGGCATAACTTTCACCTCCGTTATCCGGTATTCAGTTGACCAGAATTTTCAACATTTGTCATTATACAAAAGACTGGCCAGCATTGCAATAGTTTCACGGTAATAGGATTTTCGGGACGGGAAAGAGTTGCAAAATGAGTTGAAATACCTTATATTATTAAAGGTCGCAAGTGCGACGGTGCCTCTTCTCAGTTTGGCGATCCTCACCGACGCCATACTTAGAACTAGGCAGACTTATTAATTGAAAGGTGGGAAATTGATCATGGCTCTTTCAAAAGAACGTAAAGATCAAATCATTAAGCAATTCGCAACTCACGAAGGTGACACTGGTTCTACTCAAGTTCAAGTCGCTGTATTAACTGCTGACATTAACGAACTGAACGAACACCTTCGCACGCACAAGCATGATTACCACTCACAACGTGGTTTGATGAAGAAGATTGGTCACCGGCGGAACCTCTTGGCTTACCTGCGGCGCACTGACCTTCCTGCTTACCGTGAATTGATTAAGGAATTAGGATTACGGCGGTAATTTTATTTCCGCAAAGAGGCTGGGGAAATCCCCCGGCCTTTTATTGTTTAAAAATGGATCAGGGGCCGGGGAGCCCGTTAAGACTGTTTCACGGCGGCTCTCAGTGCGTGAGCCAAAGTTAGGCCGGCTGGTTCGTGGCACTACCTTTGCCAACGCGTAGCAAGCCTCTTGCTAGTCCTTAACTATTATAAAGATAACGTGCGAAATAACCACAGGGCTAGTGTCTAACTACGAACGCTAGCCGGCCCGTGCCGTGCCACCTATCGTTCTAGGTTAGCCATACGCCCTGTCGAGAAGGTTATTTCGCACTCTCTTTGTTTTTAAAATGTTTGATTTCCATTGTGAAGAGCGAATGTGGTAAGATATTAATAGCTATTTATGAACGAATAAATTCTCTGAGCAAACGAATAGCAATACAGAGAAATCAACTTAAAATAAAGGAGCCAATCTAATGAGCAAAATAAAGATTATCCCGTTTGGCGGGGTTCGCGAAAATGGCAAAAATATGTACGCAGTGGAAGTCGACGACCAGATTTTTATCCTGGATACCGGTTTGAAGTACCCAGAAAATGAGTTGATGGGAATCGATGTGGTAATTCCGGACTGGGAATACCTGCGTGACCGGAAGGATAAAATTGTCGGGGTCTTTCTTACCCACGGGCATGCCGACTCAATTGGTGCATTGCCATACTTTTTGATGGACTTTAATGTTCCCGTCTTTGGAAGTGAAATGACGATTGCCCTGGCTAAACTGGCGGTTAAGAAGCACAAGGAAGTTAAGAAATTTAATGACTTCCACGTTGTTGATGCGGGGACCGCGATTGACTTTAATGACGTCACCGTTTCGTTCTTCCAGACCACGCACACGATTCCGGAAACTCTGGGAATTGTTCTTGAAACCGCGGAAGGCAACATTGTTTACACCGGTGATTTCAAGTTCGACCAAACGGCTACCAAGGGTTACCAAACAGACTTAGCCCGGCTTGCTGAAATCGGCTCGCAAGGAGTACTGGCACTGCTGAGTGATTCTGCTGGTGCTGGAATTACTGGTGCTTCCTCACGGGAAAAGGATATTGGCGAATACATCAAGGAAACGTTCAAGTACCAAGATGGCCGGATCATCGTGGCGAGTGTGGCCTCAAACATCATGCGGGTGCAGCAAATCATCGATGCGGCCGTGGCGGTAGACCGGAAGATTGTTCTCTCCGGCAGTGATATCGAACAGATTATCAACACCGCCATGGAGCTAGGTAAACTAAAGATGCCTCAGGACATCCTGATTAGCCTGAAGGAAGCCGATAAGCTGGACCCTAAGCAGGTGGTAATTCTGGAAACGGGGAAGATGGGGGAACCTATCAAGTCTCTGCAACAAATCGCTAACGGTGACAACCCGAAGATTAAGCTCAGTGATCAGGACCTGGTATTCGTTACTACTACCCCTTCATATGCCCAGGAAACCGAAGTTCAAAAGACGAAGGATATTATCTACCGGACCGGAGCTGAGGTGAAGTTTATTTCCGATGACCTTAACCCGTCCGGTCATGCTAACCAGAATGACCAGCAGCTGATGCTTAATTTCATGAAGCCGCAGTACTTTATTCCTATCCAGGGTGAATACCGGTTACTGGATCGTCACGCGGAGTTAGCAGAAGAGGTCGGAATTGCACCTGACCGGATTTTCCTAACGAATAAGGGTGACGTGCTGACATACGACCAAGGTGAACTCCACGTTGGGGAACACCTGGATGTTGGCAACACGATGATTGACGGAACCGGTATTGGCGACATCGGAAATATTGTGCTTCGTGACCGGCGGGTCCTGTCTGAAGATGGAATTTTTGTTGTCGTTGCAACGATTGACCGGAAAAAGAAGAAAATCGTTGCCCGTCCCCAAATCACCTCGCGGGGCTTCGTCTTTGTCAAAACTAACCATCAGCTGATGAAGCAGAGTGCTGACCTGGTAGAAAAGGTGGTCCAGGATAACCTTGATCAAAAGGAATTTGACTGGGGACACCTCAAGCAGGATGTTCGTGAGAAACTGAACCGGTTCTTATTTGACCAAACTAAGCGCCATCCCGTTATTTTGCCGGTGATTATGGAAATTAACCAGCACGCCAAGAAGAAGACCAAAAACAAGGGCGAGGCGAAAAAAGATAGCGGTAGTCACAAAAAGGAAGCCCATCACGGTCATGGCCGTGGTCGGGGGCGCAAACGCCAAGCAGAAAAAAGTAAACAAAGTAACTAGTTGAGTAGTGGGGCTGTTGGCAGGGATGCCACAACCCCACTCTGTATCTAAAAGGAAAATTAATATGAATAATGAACAAGAAGAACGCTACCAAAAAGCGCTCCAATTAATGACGGATGAGAAGTGGCTAGAAGCGAGCAGCCTGCTCGAAGACCTGATCGATGAACAGCCTAGTGATGACGTGACAAAGGCACTGGTCCTAGCACTTTACCGTGCTAAACAATACGCACGGGCATTTGTTTACTTCGCGGAACAGGCGGAAGTCTTTACTGGAGATAAGGGACATGCCCGGTTAGCAGTCCACCTTCTTTTGCACAACCAATCCTATATCGCCGCCCGTCTTTTTATTACGGATCTGCCGCTGGACTGGCAGGATGAGTTTGAAACGCTGATTGCTGAAGCTGAGCAGACGGCCGAAGAAAAATTTCAGACAACAATTCAGACCGCGCTCCGGTCCTTTTACCACCTTGGTGACTGCCCACTGAATGAGCAGCAGGAGCGGTTGGGAGCTGCCCGACAGCTACCGTTAAAAGAGTACCTAACGGGAGCACAGTTTTTGCTCCGGGACCCGTATGCCCACCAGCTGATCAAGGCGGCCCTGGTGGATACCCTTCGTCAATTAGGGGTTGACCAGCAGATGGCGCTTCGGTGGTTGGATGCACGGGAATACACCATTAATCCGGCAAAATTATCCGCAATTGAAGAGCTTCCGGTTGTCCAGGAATTGCACCGGGAACTAGCAGACCGTCTTGCCAACCACAACCCCAGTGAATACCAATTGGCTGGTCAGGAGCTGCAAATGCAGCTGATGTTGTTGTACCCGCTGATTGAGGAAAAGGTGACTGATCCTGCTGGTTGGGTCAACTGTCTGATTGGCCGGATTCGCGGAGCGGCTTCTGAGGCGCAGCCAGCCATTCTGGCGGTTCAACGTCAACTGGGGCAGGTAATTGATGATTTAGGTGAAAAACCTTAGCAATATTATTTACAAATGCGGCAAGAGTTGATATGATATTTAAGAATTCTTCTTCAAGCCTTTGATATAAAAGCTTTCAATTGGCGAAAAGAAGTAGTACAATAACTATAAGGGTGTGTCAGTCATTTCTATGAAAGGGCTGGCATTATACTTGTAAATTATCAGGAGGTTTTCATTAATGGCTGAAAAAGAACATTATGAACGTACAAAGCCCCATGTAAACATTGGTACTATTGGCCACGTTGACCATGGGAAGACTACTCTGACTGCTGCTATTACTAAGGTATTGGCAGCTAAGGGTCTTGCAAAGGCAGAAGATTACGCTGATATCGATGCTGCTCCAGAAGAAAAGGAACGTGGTATCACTATCAACACTGCCCACGTTGAATACGAAACTGAAAAGCGTCACTACGCACACATCGATGCGCCAGGTCACGCCGACTACGTTAAGAACATGATTACTGGTGCCGCACAAATGGATGGTGCTATCTTGGTTGTTGCCGCAACTGATGGTCCTATGCCACAAACCCGTGAACACATTCTTCTTGCTCGTCAGGTTGGTGTTCAATACATCGTTGTCTTCTTAAACAAGACTGACTTGGTTGACGATGACGAATTGGTTGACTTGGTTGAAATGGAAGTACGTGACCTTCTTAGCGAATACGATTTCCCTGGTGACGATATTCCGGTTGTTCGTGGTTCCGCCCTCAAGGCTCTTGAAGGTGACCCAGAACAAGAAAAGGTTATCCTTCACTTGATGGATGTTGTTGATGACTACATTCCAACTCCAAAGCGTCCTACTGACAAGCCATTCATGATGCCTGTCGAAGACGTCTTCACTATCACTGGTCGTGGTACTGTTGCTTCTGGTCGTATCGACCGTGGTACTGTTAAGGTTGGTGACGAAGTTGAAATCGTTGGTTTGACTGAAGATGTTCTGAAGTCAACCGTTACTGGTCTGGAAATGTTCCACAAGACTCTTGACCTTGGTGAAGCCGGGGACAACGTTGGTGTTCTTCTTCGTGGTATTTCTCACGACCAAGTTCAACGTGGTCAAGTTCTTGCTGAACCAGGTTCGATCCAAACTCACAAGAACTTCAAGGGTGAAGTTTATGTTATGACTAAGGAAGAAGGGGGCCGTCACACGCCATTCTTCTCCAACTACCGTCCACAATTCTACTTCCACACTACTGATGTTACTGGTACGATTGAATTGCCAGATGGTGTAGAAATGGTTATGCCTGGTGATAACGTAACGTTCACTGTTAACTTACAAAAGCCAGTTGCCCTTGAAAAGGGTCTGAAGTTCACCATCCGTGAAGGTGGACACACTGTTGGTGCCGGTGTGGTATCAGAAGTCTTAGACTAATTTTCAATTAGGCAAATTCAAGAGGTTGGGGCTCATCCCCAGCCTCTTTTTCTTTTAATTTGGGCCGGGAGAAAGCCGCCAATTGGTTGCAATTGCTTGGCCTGTAAGGTAAACTAATAAAGTATGTAAAGACCTGCCTGTAAGGTAAGGATCAAATTGATTGTTATTGGAGGAAATAAAATGTCAGCAAAATGGGAACGCGATAGCGATGCCAGCAAAGGGACATTAACGTTTGATATTGATGTCGACACGATTAAGAAGGGAATTGACGAAGCCTTTGTCGAAACCCGGAAGAAGATTACGGTTCCAGGTTTCCGGAAGGGCCGTGTTCCTCGCCAAATCTTCAACCAAATGTACGGTGAAGAATCCCTTTACCAAGATGCTTTAAACAAGGTCTTGCCAGACGCTTACAGTGCTGCTGTTAAGGAAACTGGAATCAAGCCGGTTGACCAACCAAGTATCGATATTAAGAGCATGGAAAAGGGTCAACCATGGACACTGACTGCCGAAGTTGCGGTTGAACCTGAAGTTAAACTTGGTGACTACAAGGGAATGGAAGTTCCTGAACAAGACACGACCGTTAGTGATGCTGACGTTGACTCTGAAATCGAAAAGAAGCGCCAACAACAAGCGGAATTAGTTTTGAAGGATGAAGACCAGGCTGCTGCTAATGGTGACACTGTCGTTATCGACTACGAAGGTAGCGTTGATGGCGAAAAGTTCGATGGCGGTTCCGCTAACAACTACTCATTGGAACTGGGTTCTGGCTCATTCATTCCCGGTTTTGAAGACCAGTTAGTTGGTCACAAGTCCGGTGATGACGTTGACGTTAAGGTAACCTTCCCAGAAGACTACCACGCTAAGGAATTGGCTGGTAAGGACGCTCTATTCAAGGTTAAGGTTCACGAAATCAAGGAAAAGCAACTGCCAGAGCTTGACGATGACTTTGCCAAGGACGTTGACGAAGATGTTGATACCCTTGACGAATTGAAAGACAAGACTCGCAAGCAATTGCAAGAACAAAAGGACAACCAAGCCAAGGGCGCTATTGAAGATGCTGCCATCGAAAAGGCAGTTGCTAACGCTGAAATCGAAGATATCCCACAAGCAATGCTGGACGAAGACACTAACCGGCAGATGCAGCAATACTTAGCTGGGATGCAGCAACAGGGAATCAGTCCTCAAATGTACTTCCAAATTACTGGTACGAAGGAAGATGACCTGAAGAAGCAATTTGCTAACGACGCTGCACAGCGGGTCAAGACCAACCTGGTTCTGGAAGCCATTGTTGACGATGCTAAGCTGGAAGCTAGCGAAGACGAAATCAAGGATGAAATCAAGGACCTGGCAAAGCAATACGGCATGGAAGAAGATGCAGTGGAAAAGGCATTGTCTAAGGATATGCTGAGCCACGACATCAAGATTAAGAAGGCCGTTGACTTAGTTGCTGATTCTGCAAAGCAGGTTAAGGCAGACGACAAGAAGGCTGACAAGTAAGATTTAGTCGGTCTTAGTAGTGAGAGAAGCTCAATCACGCGGTTGAGCTTTTTTTATTGGAGAACAGAATATTCGAATTCGGACTATAATTCTGGTATGATTATTCCATAAGTTTAGAGGAGGTTCATGAATGTTGGAAGATACCACGAGAACGGATACCATCCACTGTTCGTTTTGCGGAAAGTCGCAAGATGAAGTGAAAAAGATTGTCGCTGGTCCCGGGGTCTACATTTGCAATGAATGTGTTGACCTCTGCCAGGAGATCATCAAACAGGAACTGGCTGAAGATAGTGCTAAGCAAACCTTCCGCGTGCCCACTCCAGCAGAAATCGTTGGTGAACTAGACGACTACGTAATCGGTCAGGCCGACGCTAAAAAGACACTGGCGGTAGCGGTTTACAACCACTATAAGCGGGTTAACGCCATGATGACGGGGGAGAATGACGAGACAGAATTACAGAAGAGCAACATTGCTGTAATCGGGCCGACTGGTTCAGGGAAGACCTACCTGGCACAGTCGCTTGCCCGGATTCTCAACGTGCCCTTTGCAATCGCCGACGCCACGACCCTGACTGAAGCCGGTTACGTCGGCGAAGACGTCGAAAACATTATCTTAAAGCTGCTCCAGGCGGCGGATTTCGATGTGGAACGGGCTGAAAAGGGAATTATCTACATTGACGAAATTGATAAGATCGCGAAGAAGAGCGAGAATGTTTCAATTACCCGGGATGTTTCTGGTGAGGGGGTCCAGCAGGCCCTGTTGAAGATCCTGGAAGGAACGGTTGCTAACGTTCCGCCACAGGGGGGCCGGAAGCACCCACAGCAAGAATTTATCCAGGTGGATACCAGCAACATCCTCTTTATCGTCGGCGGGGCTTTCGACGGAATAGAGAATATTGTCAAGGAACGGATTGGTGAAAAGACGATTGGTTTTGGCACCAGCAGCTCCGCACGGGATAACATTACCGAAAAGAACATTTTACAGCACGTGATTCCAGAAGACCTGCTCAAGTTCGGCTTGATTCCTGAGTTTATCGGTCGGTTGCCAGTCATGACGGCCCTGCAGAAGTTAGATGAGCAGGACCTGATTCGGATTCTAACAGAGCCGAAGAATGCCCTGGTAAAGCAATATCAGGAACTGATTAAGCTGGACGGCAGCGAACTAAGTTTTACTGATGGCGCCCTGCGCGCGATGGCCGAACTGGCAATTAAACGGAATACCGGAGCCCGGGGACTCCGGTCAATCATTGAAGAGGTCATGCAGGACGTGATGTTTGACCTGCCAAGTCGTGAAGACGTTGCCAAGGTGGTAATCGGGAAGCGGTGCGTTACTGACCACGCCGAGCCTAAGTACGTATTAAAGGACCAGCAGGCGTCATAGCCGGGGAGTTTTTCAATGGAAGTTCATAATGTTGATTTAACAATTAGTGCGGTGCGGCCGGACCAGTATCCGAAGACCAACTATCCAGAAGTGGCCCTGGTGGGGCGGTCAAATGTTGGAAAATCATCGTTAACCAACGTATTGATTAACCGGCGGAATTTTGCTCACACTTCTAGTCAGCCGGGGAAAACGCAGACCTTAAACTTCTACGCGGTTGAGGATCAGCTGTACTTTGTCGATGTCCCGGGTTACGGCTACGCCAAGGTTTCTAAAAAGGAGCGGGAACGCTTCGGCCAGATGATTGAGCAGTATTTAACCCAACGGGATCAGCTGCGGGGCGCAATTTTACTGGTTGATGGCCGGCACGCACCGACAGCGGATGATGTTAGTATGTACCAATGGTTGCAGTACTACCATATTCCGACCCTGGTGGTGGCTACCAAGATCGATAAGGTCAAGGGGAATACCTGGAACCGCCAGGAAAGCCTGATTAAAAAGACGCTGGGGCTGGCGGCTGGTGACCAGCTAGTCCTTTTCTCAGCGGTGAACAAGACGGGGAAGGATGCTGTCTGGCAGTGGATTGATGAACGAACGGGGATGAAGTAACGGTGGATTTTAATGAATACCAAAACGCGGCGAAGCGCACCTTGTATGGAAACGAGCAGGTATTGACTAACTGTGCCCTCGGCTTAGCGGGGGAGTCCGGTCAGGTGGTTGACCTGGTGAAGAATTACGTCTTCCGGGGACAAAAACTGAGCCGCCAGGAATTAGTCCACGAGATGGGAGATGTCTTGTGGTACTTATCGCAAGTCGCGGAATGGGCAGATATTCCGTTTGAAGAGGTTGCTAAGGCTAACATTGCCGAGCTCAACCGTCGCTACCCAGCCGGGTTTAAAAAGCAAAACTAAAGGGAGAGCACGGGACGAAGATTAGGCGGACTTCGTCTCCGTGTCCCTTCCGGCTAGATACAAAAGGGCCATCAAGTTCGGCAATGCGAATTTGATGGCCCTTTTAGCGTTCATAAAAAATAGGGGAGTGGCTTGCCTCCCCCTGCTGCGAGGTTACTTGTTTTTCTCGTCTTGTTTCTCAGCTGACTTTTCTTGGTCCTTGGCCGGTTTTTTAGCCGGCTTCTTCTTTGGGTCAATCGCAAACTGGTCGAAAAGGCGGTCTAGTTGTTCGCTTCTCCTGGCTACTAAGCCCATTCTTATCGCTCCCTTGGTTAATATTCAGAACATCATAGCATAGCGCTTCCCTGGTTTGCAAGGAAAATCCTGGGAAAGTAGAACGGATTCTTTGCGTTGCTAGCGCGTTTTCCGATATAATATTATACTAGCATTTATCACGGAGGGTTACGATGGCAAGCGAATATCTTGAACATAAGTTAGCTTTATTGCCGGATAAGCCCGGCTGCTATTTAATGAAAAATATCAATGGGCAAATTATTTACGTTGGTAAGGCCAAGAACCTCAAGAACCGGGTGCGTTCGTACTTTAAGAGTTCACACACCGGGAAGGTAGCCAAGATGGTTTCAGAAGTAGCCGATTTTGAAACCATTGTGACTTCAACCAATAAGGAGTCGTTCCTGCTCGAAATCACGCTGATTCAGAAACACCAACCCTACTTTAACATTAAGTTAAAGCGGGGGACTGGCTACCCCTACATTAAAATTACTAATGAGCGCGACCCCCAGATAAAGATCACGGGAAAAATCAAAAAGGATGGTGCCTACTACTTTGGCCCCTATCCTAACGTGTACGCCGCGGAAGAAACGGTCCACTTTATACAAAAGGTGTACCCTTTACGGCGGTGCAATGGCTTTCAGGGGCGTCCCTGCCTGTATTACCACATGGGACAATGCCTGGGGGCCTGTTTTAAGGAAGTTCCGCCAGCCGAGTACGCGGCCCAAATTAAGCGGATTAAGTCTTTCCTTAATGGCAATACCGCGAATGTGAAGAAGCACTTGCTGGCAAGGATGAATAAGGCGGCTAGTGATCTGGAGTACGAACGGGCTGCCGAAATTCGTGACCAGCTCCACTATATTGAGGTCACGGTGGAGAAGCAGAAGATCATTTCGAATGATAAGACCCCACGGGACCTCTTTAATTTCTACATGGACAAGGGCTGGCTGTCGATTCAGCTCTTCTTTATCCGCCAGGCCCGGCTGATGAAGCGGGAAAAACGGCTGTTCCCAATTGTCGACACGGCGGTCGAGGAAATGACCAGTTTTATTCTTCAATTTTATAACCGGCGCAATAACATCCTTCCCCAGGAGCTCCTCCTCCCCGCTGGCCTTCCTAATAAAGAAATCAGCGAAATCCTGGGGATCCCGGTTCGGACACCTGAGCGGGGGGAGAAGCGCGACCTGCTTGCAATGGCGGCTGAAAACGCGCGACTGACCCTTGATGAAAAGTTCCGGCTGCTGGAAATGGATAAGGGCAAGACTACCGGCGCGATGAAGGAGATCACAGACGCCCTGGGGTTGCCGGTGGGGCATAAAATTGAAGCCTTTGACCATTCTCATATTCAGGGAGCCGACCCGGTCAGCGCGATGGTTGTCTTCGTTGATGGCGAGCCCGCAAAGAAGCTCTACCGAAAGTATAAGCTCAAGACGGTAGTTGACCATGCGGATGAAGCTGCTAGTACCCGGGAAGTCATTCGGCGGCGTTATGGCCGGCTCTTGAGGGAGAATAAGCCGATGCCAGACATGATTTTTATGGACGGCGGTGACATCCAGATGAACGCGGTTAAGGATGTGCTTGAAAACGAACTGGGCTTGGATATTCCAGTCGTGGGGATGGTCAAGAATGATAAGCACAAGACGGCGGACCTATTATTTGGGAGCGAAGATGCCCACGTTAACCTTGACCCCCGCAGTCAGGGCTTCTACCTTGTTCAGCGGATTCAGGACGAGGTGCACCGGTTTGCGATTACCTACCACCGGAGCGTCCACACGAAGCATTCCCTGAGTTCCCGCCTTGATGAGATCAAGGGAGTCGGGCCACGAACCCGGACAAAACTGCTCAAGAAGTACGGCTCGGTGACCAAAATTGCCCAGGCACCGGTGGAAGAGATTCATGCGCTGGGGATCAATAGACCGACCGCCCAGTTGATTAAGGTTTCCCTCCAAAAAAACGCCGAAGTCGCGAAGGGGAGCAGTCACGATTGATTTTGACGGCCCCTCTTTTTTCCAATATACTAGAGATAAGATAATAGAACGGAGAAAATCATCATGAATACCTTTGTTGATCAAATTAAGATAGAAGCGCATGCCGGAAAGGGCGGCGATGGGATGGTCGCCTTTCGGCGGGAAAAGTACGTTCCTAATGGTGGCCCAGCCGGAGGGGACGGTGGCCATGGTGGCAGCATCGTTTTGAAAGTTGATGAAGGGCTGCGTACGCTGATGGACTTTCGTTATCACCGGATTTTTAAGGCGAAAAATGGTGGGAACGGGATGAATAAGCAGATGACCGGTCCGAGTGCGCCGGACACGGTAATTGCGGTTCCCCAGGGCACAACCGTCCGCGACCTCGATACCGGCCAGATTATCGGGGACCTGGTTGAAAACGGCCAGGAGCTGGTAATCGCCCAGGGCGGCCGGGGCGGCCGGGGAAACATTCACTTTGCGAGTGCCAAGAATCCGGCCCCCGAAATCGCTGAAAATGGGGAGCCGGGAGAAGACCGCTACCTAGAACTAGAGTTGAAGATGTTGGCTGACGTGGGGCTCATCGGTTTCCCTTCGGTGGGGAAGTCGACCTTACTGTCAGTAGTCACGGGTGCTAAGCCGAAGATTGCCGCCTACGAGTTCACCACCCTGGTACCAAACCTGGGAATGGTGATGCTCCCGGATGGGCGGGATTTTGCCATGGCTGATATGCCCGGATTGATCGAGGGTGCTTCAAAGGGAATTGGTCTTGGCCTTAAATTCCTGCGGCACATCGAGCGAACACGGGTGTTGCTCCACCTGGTTGACATGAGCAGTGAGGACGAAAACCAGGCCATCGAGCGCTACAGGCAAATTAACCAGGAGTTGGCAAACTACGATCCAGAGCTCTTGAAACGGCCGCAAATTGTCGTTGCAACGAAGATGGATCTGCCAAATGCTGAAAAGAACCTGGCCGTGTTCCAAAAGCAGCTGGCTACGGATAAGAGCCTGGAAAAACAGCCGGCAATTTTCCCGATTTCGGCAGTTACGCACCAGGGGGTCCAAAAGTTGATGCAGCTGACCGCCGACCTGCTTGACCAGACGCCGGTGTTTGATAGCGAAAGCCACGATGAACAATTGACTCCTGAGTATGAAGCAGCGGGGAAGAAATTCCAGGACGCGCAGGAACCAGACTTTACCATCAGCAAGGATGATGACGGCACATGGGTCCTGGGCGGCGAAAAGTTGCTGCGCCTGTTTGACATGACCGACCTGACCCATGAGCAGAGTCAATTACGCTTCGCGCGTCAAATGCGGCAAATGGGAGTCGATGATGCCTTGCGTGAAAAGGGAATTCAGGATGGCGACATGGTTCGGATCCGCAAGTTCGTCTTTGAATTTATCCAGTAATTGAGAGTGAGAAGGTAGGGAAGTTTAATAATGCAACTTGAATTTTTAGGAACCGGCGCCGGGTCACCCAGCAAGCAGCGCAACGTTTCTAGCGTTGCCCTGCGGTTGCTGGAGGAGCGCAATGCTATCTGGCTGTTTGATGTTGGTGAAGCGACGCAGCACCAAATCTTAAACACCACCATCCGCCCACGGAAAATTGAAAAGATTTTTATCACCCACCTGCACGGTGACCATATTTTTGGCCTACCAGGACTGCTGAGTTCACGGTCTTTCCAGGGGGGAACCGAACCCCTGACCATTTATGGTCCGGTGGGGATTAAGCGCTTTGTGACGACGGCATTGCAAGTTAGCGAGTCCCGTTTGAGTTACCCGCTTCACTTTGTGGAAATTGATCACGAGGGAGAGGCCTTTCACGACCGGGGCTTCACGGTCACTGCCAGAAAGCTGGACCATAAAATTGCTTGCTACGGTTACCGGGTGGTTGAAGCTGACCATCCTGGTGAGCTGCAGGTTGATAAGCTCCGGGCATTGAACATTCCGTCCGGGCCGGTTTATGGGCAACTAAAGGCCGGTAAGGTAGTCACCTTAGCTGATGGGCGCACTGTCAATGGGCAAGACTTCATTGGGGCGCCACAGAAAGGCCGGATCATTGCTATTTGTGGTGACACCCGAAAGACGGCTAATGCTGTGGAACTAGCGCAGGATGCGGACGTCCTGGTGCATGAAAGTACCTTTGCTAAGGACGAGGCGAAACTCGCCCGCAGCTATTACCACTCGACCAGTTTACAGGCGGCCGAAATTGCGAAACGGGCCGGGGCCAAGCGGTTATTGCTGAACCACATTTCCGCTCGCTATGCCGGCCGGGCTGCCTACCAGCTTGCCTACCAGGTTCGCGATGTTTTCCCGGAGACCCGGGTGGTCAATGATTTTGATGTAGTTGAGATTCCGTTTAATAAATAAGGGGTGGTCGTGATGATGAGGCGAGTAAAGACCTTGCGTTTCTTACGTAATGAAGTCGTGCTGATTACAGGAGGTTCTAGTGGGATTGGTAAGGCCTTAGCACTAGAAGCCGCACGGCGGGGGGCAATCGTTGTTGTGACTGCCCGGAATGAAGAAAAGTTGGAGCAAGTCGCCAAACAGTGTCTCCTGTTATCGGGCCGGCCGGCCTTTGCTTACCGCATGGATGCCACTTCGCCGGATGACATTGATGAGGTCCTTGACAAGATTCAGCACCAGGTCGGTGGAATCGACGTCCTAGTTAATTCGGCCGGCTTGGGTGAGTTTACCCCCGCGGCTAGCCAGTCTTATAAGACAATGAGACAAATGACTGACGTAAACCTGCTGGCATTGATGTATATTAGCCGTTGCGTGGCCCGGCAGATGATGGACCAGGGCTATGGAGCAATTATTAACCTGGGGTCAGCAGACGGTAAGATTCCGACCCCGAATAGCGCGGCTTATTCAGCCAGCAAGGCGGGGGTCATTCAGTTTGATAACGTCCTGCGGATGGAAGTGGCAGACTACGGTGTCCAGGTGCTGACAGTTAATCCAGGACCAGTTAGCACACCCTTCTTTGAGAAGGCCGACCAGGATGGCAGTTACCGCTCGCACCTGCCGAAGTGGATGTTCATCTCAGCTGATGAGTTAGCTTGCCGGGTGTGGAATAATGTTGGCTATAAGACGCGGGAAATTAACGTTCCTGGCTACGTAGCCTACTTGGGCTGGGCCTACCAAGTTTTCCCTGGACTGGGTGACTGGGCGATTAAGAAGTTCTTTGACTTCCAGCAGAATAAAAAGGAATTGTAAAGTTGGCAGGAGTGGCTTAGTGGTCACGCCTTTCTTATTTTAGGAGAATGTGGGGAAGAAAATGATCGAAGCACGTTATAATTGGCAGGACCAAAGTGCCAAAGTTGATCAACAGGTTGTCCAAACGCTTCAGGACGAATTAGCGATTTCCAAAACGATGGCAGTCCTGCTGGCCGAACGGGGGATTGCCGATGCTCAAGCAGCACGGGACTTCCTGAAGCCTAGTTTATCAGCTGTTCATGATCCCCGGCTGCTTCATGATATGGATCAGGCAGTCGAGCGGATTGAAACAGCGGTTGCCAATGGCGAAAAGATTACAGTTTATGGTGACTACGACGCGGATGGTATTACCAGTACTGCCGTGATGTATGAAGCCTTGACCGGTATCGGTGCCGATGTTGACTACTATGTTCCTGACCGCTTTAAGGATGGCTATGGGCCGAACCAGGCCGCTTACGATCGAATCATTGCTAACGGGACTAAACTGATTGTCACGGTGGATAACGGGGTGAGTGGCAAGCAAGTGATTGAATCCGCCATTGCCCAGGGTGTCGATGTCGTAATCACGGATCACCACGAATTGCCCGCGGAACTGCCGAAAGCAACCGCCATTGTTCACCCCCGTTACCCGGGGAGCAGCTACCCGTTTCCTGACCTTTCCGGTGTGGGGGTGGCGTTTAAACTTGTCTGGGCTCTTCAGGAGGAATTTCCCGAGGAGATGTTGGACCTGCTGGCCATCGGGGAAATTGCCGATGTGGTTAGTGTTACGGATGAAAACCGTGCTTTGATTTCGCTGGGGATTCAGGAGCTGCGGCAGGGGATGCGGCCGGGTCTCCACGCACTGATCAGCTTGGCTGGCGTTAACGAAAGCCAGCTAACGGACCAGGAAATTGGTTTTACCATCGCTCCGCGTTTGAACGCCCTTGGACGGGTGGCAAATGCTAATGCTGGTGTGGAATTGCTGACGACTTTGGATGAAAATCGGGGCCGAGAACTAGCCGAGCAGGTAGAAGCTGCTAACCAGGAACGCCGGCAGCTAGTTGATGATATTATGACCACTGCTAAAAAACAGGCTTTAAGTCCTGCTAACCAGCAGCGCCCGGTACTCGTGTTGGCAGGACATGGTTGGCACCAAGGAGTGCTGGGAATCGTGGCTAGCCGGATCATGGACGATACCGGTAAGCCGACAATTGTTGCCGGAATTAATGAAGACGAAGAAGTTGCCAAGGCCTCAGGGCGGAGTTTGCCCGGCTTCAACCTTTTTCAGGCATTGGATCAGCACCGGGACTTGTTCACCGCGTTTGGTGGGCACCCGGCAGCCTGTGGCTTGTCCCTGCCTGAGGAGCAGTTAGGAACTTTACAGGAGGCCTTAGTGGCGGAAGCAGCTGAGCAGGGCTTTACGGGTAAGCAGAAGCAGCCACTGGCAGTTGCGACTGGGTTAGCGGTTGGCGATGTGACGGAGCAACTTTACCAGCAGCTTCAACAGCTGGGACCGTTTGGACCAGGGAATGACCAGCCCGTCTTTCTGTTCCGTGATGTCCAGCCAACGAATGTGAAGACGATGGGGAAGGATAACAGCCACCTTAAATTTAACCTCAGCCCCCAGTTGGCGGTGGTGGCCTTTAACCAGGGCAACTTGGCACCGCTACTGGCTGGGCAGGGGACCACGGTGGACATGGTTGCAAAACTGAGTATTAATGAGTGGCAGGGCAAGCGTCAGGTTCAGTTGATGCTGGAGGATATTCAAATAACGGGAACGGTTATCTTGGATCGGCGAACGAACCATTTAACACCCCACCATTTTGAGATACCGGGCTATTACCTGGTTTATAATGACCGCTTGCGTCAAAACATTGCTCCCCACCTTCCAGCGGGGACTGCAATTTCGCCGGTGGAGGCGGGGAAAATTGACTTCGCCAATGAGCGGCTGACGGTGGTTGATTGTCCGGCCGACTTAGCTGCTTTTAAAGCACTCTTCGCTAATGATAGTGCTGCGCCGGCGATCATCCGTCTCCTGCTCTACGAGGCTAATAGTATTTATTTGGCGGGCTTGCCCACACGGACGGATTTTGTCAGTCTGTACCGCTTCCTCGCCCAACAGGCCAGCATACAGTGGCCGCAACAACGGTCTGCTGTTAGTCGGTATTTAAGAATCAATGAAGTCCGCTTAAATTTGATGATAAGTGTGTTTTCTGAAGCAGGATTTGTTACAATAAAAGATGGTGTTTTAAACCTGGTTGCTGACGTTCAGAAAACCGATTTAAAACAAACGGATCACTATCAAGCGCGATTAGCTCAATATCAAGCTGAACAGACGCTGCTGTTTAGTGATGCGGGGACGGTGGCTGAATGGGTCAGCCAGTGCCTGAAGAAGAATTAAAGGAGAAAATTTCTGGTATGACTTTAGACCTTTATAAATACGTTGCCAGTATTCCTGATTACCCGGAGAAGGGGATTATTTTTCGGGACATTCTGCCATTGATGGCGAATGGTGAGGCTTATAAGCAGGCAACTGATGAGTTGGTTGATTACGCTAAAAATAAGAATGTTGATATGGTAGTGGGCCCTGAAGCCCGTGGCTTTATTGTCGGGTGCCCGATTGCCCGCGAATTAGGTGTCGGCTTTGCACCAGCACGGAAGAAGGGGAAGCTCCCCCGTAAGGCAATTAGTGCGAGCTACACTTTAGAGTACAGCACTGCAACCCTGCAGATGGAGGAAGATTCCATTAAGCCTGGTCAACGGGTCCTAGTCGTTGATGACCTGTTGGCAACCGGTGGGACCATCTCCGCGACAATTGAAATGGTTGAAAAGATGGGCGGCATTGTGGTCGGTTGCGCCTTCTTGATCGAGTTGAAAGACTTAAACGGTCGGGAAAAGATTAAGGATTACGATGTCAAGGCGTTGATGGAGTTTTAATAATTGGGGCTGAGGAGTAACTCGGCCTTTTTTAAGTTAAACAGCTGACCTGATTGATTAAAGGAGTTTTGTAATGTTAATTTTAGTAATTTTTGCCGGCTTGACGTTAATCCTCGGCGCGTTTTATTTGACCAATTCCTGGCAGCGGTACCGTGAGTGGAAATCCGGGACGATTATCGTTGTTTTAAGCTTGATTGCGGTCGTTTACGGGGCCATCAATTTGCCGTACTGGAATAGGAGCTCACAGTCAGGCAGCTCTAGTACGAGCTCATCACAGCAGGTGCAGAGTAGTAGCTTTTCGAACGCCCTTAGCGGGATTAACGGGGCGGCTAACGGCCAGAACCAGCAGATGTCTGTTTTGCGACAATTGCAAAAGGGCTATTCGAAGTTGGGAACGGTTGAATTTCGGGAGGAGGACAACACTTACGTTGTCAAGCCAACGGATGATAATACCGTGAAGGCAATCCAGGCACTGGTTCAGGATCCCAGCCAGGCTAGCCAGATTGGCTGGTCGAACTTAACTGATTCAATCAAGAAGAACTCGGAACAGGTATCTAAGGCCCTGAACGGAGATTACTCCATCAGCATTGTTAATCCAGATAAGACCAGCCAAGCAGTGTACACCGCAAAGAACGGCCAGACAACTTACGATATTGCTAACCAGAAATAAAAAGTCAACGTCTTCACAGTTCTATCCAGGCAAACTGTGAAGGCGTTTTATTCTGTTGTTTTAGTTCGAATTGGCAGAGTTAACTTTTGAGTTTACTATTAGGGGAATTTTTGGTATAGTATAGAAGTTGGAAATTTAATGGAGAGTTGGCAGAGTGGTAATGCACCGGACTCGAAATCCGGCGAACCCGTGTTGAGCGGGCGCGCAGGTTCAAATCCTGTACTCTCCTTTTTTACTACCGTTTAACCACGGTCGAACTTAAAACGTGTAACCGGCTAGGACGTTGAAGCATCATCGTTCTAGCCGGTTTCTTAATCTTAGCTCATGGTATCCGTTTGCTGGCATTGGCGTGAAAGTTAACTCTGGTTGGTTTCGATAGTATAATATTTAAAATGGCTAGTGAAGAATAAAGGAATTAAGAAGTATGACAAGAAAGTATTATGCGGTAAAAAAGGGACGGCAAACAGGCATCTATACCAGTTGGCCGGAGTGTCAAAAAATGGTCAGCGGCTTTCCAGGGGCGGTGTATCGTTCATTCGTTGACCGTCCGGCGGCTGAGAACTGGTTGAACTCCGACCAGGAATTGCGACCACACCAGGCTAATGAGCAGCTGCAATTAAAACTGGACGAGCGTTCGTTTGCCCAGCAGGCTCCTGACACTACCAGCCGTCCGACAATTCTGCTCTATACAGACGGCGGTTCTCGCAATCACGGGAATCGGCTCGGCCAGCACGTCCGGAATGACGATAAGGCTGCCTGGGCGTACCTGATTGAACGCCGGGGTCACCAGTACACCGGAACCGACGGCGAGTTTGGGGCAACCAACAATAAGATGGAACTGACGGCCCTGTTAACGGCACTTCAGACGATTAAGGCACACCACTGGCAAAATGAGCTGATTAGTGCGACCCTGGATTCACACTATGTCTTGGATCCCATTACTAAGGGCTGGCTCTACGGCTGGCAGCGGCGGGGTTGGAAAACTTCCACCGGTAAGCCGGTTGCCAACAAAGCGCTCTGGCAGGAAATGCTGAAAATCCTTCCCCAGTTTACGCACCTTCACTTTAAGTGGACCAAGGGCCACGCTGATAACCTCGGGAATAACATAGTTGATGAATTATTAAACACCACGATGGATAAGATGGGAGAATAGGGAATGAAGATTGGAATTGATAAGCTCGCTTTTGCAACTACGGATAAGTACATGGACCTGCGGGAACTAGCAGCTGCCCGCAATGCTGACCCTGACAAGTACACAATCGGGATTGGCCAGGACCTGCAAGCGGTTGTCCCGCCAACTCAGGATATCGTAACGCTTGCCGCTGCTGCTGCTCAAAAGCTGCTCACGCCAGCAATCGCCCAACGCATTTCGACCGTGATTGTAGCTACGGAATCAGGCATTGATAACTCGAAGGCCGCGGCGATTTACGTAAAGCACCTGCTGGGGCTAGGGGACTTCGTGCGCACAGTAGAACTAAAGGAAGCCTGTTACTCGGCCACCGCGGGTTTACAGTTTGCACGGGGAATCGTAGCCCTGAACCCGCAGGAAGAAGTGTTGGTCATTGCGGCTGACATTGCCCGTTATGGGCTAAATACACCGGGCGAGGTAACCCAGGGGGCCGGTGCGGTAGCGATGATAGTGAGTCAAAACCCGCGGGTCCTGGCAATTGAGGACACCAGTGTCAGCCTGACGAAGGACATTATGGACTTCTGGCGGCCACTATACGCTACCGAAGCCTTCGTTGACGGGAAGTATTCGACTAGTGTCTACATCGACTGCTTCCGGGAAGTCCTAACTAGGTATCAGCAACTAACCGGCCATCCGCTTGCTGACTTTAGCGCATTGCTTTTCCACCTGCCGTTTACGAAAATGGGCAAGAAGGCCTTAGAGGCAGTGTTAGGCGACCGGGCGGATGCAACTGCTGAGCGCTTCCGCCGGGCACTAACAGCCAGTCAGGCAGCCTGCCGCCAGGTCGGCAACTTATACACCGGTTCATTATATCTGGCCTTAATGTCCTACCTCCAAAACGGTGAAGCCCAAGCTGGCGACCGGCTTGGACTGTTTAGCTATGGTTCGGGAGCGGAGGGAGAATTCTTTACTGGAATTTTACAGCCCGGCTTTGCTGATTATGTATTACCACTTAGCTCAGCCTTGCGGGACCGCCAGCAAGTCTCTGTTGCTGAATATGAGCGTCTTTTCAACCAGCAGCTGGGGATGACTGCGGAAGACGTTAATTTTAGTACAGAAGGCGACTCCGCACCCTTTGTGCTGGCCGGGCAAAAGGATCACCAGCGCCAATATCAGGCTAACTAAGTAAGAAATAGGAGAGGGATAAAACGGTTGCGTTTGGTTGGAAAACCAAACCCAGCCGTTTATTTTTTCTGGGTGGCTAGTTGCAAATTAGTTTTAAAAATAACAACGAGGCTGGGAGAAAAATTTGCTTTCTCACCAGCCTCGTGCTAGTTTTCAATAATTACAAAGGTCACGTGGCAACCCCCCAGGCTGACTTTTGGAAGGCAAGGTAATTTGCCTCCAGACGCTAGTTATCCATGCCAGGCAACCACTTTCCCCGTCTTTTGAGGTGTTTAAAAAATGTTATCCCGGAAAAGGCCAACGACCCGGCCGAGGATTCTAACATTCTTGAGATAAATGGGGTCCATCGTATCATTTTCCGGTTGGAGACGGAAGCGGTCTTTTTCCTTGAAGAACCGCTTGCAGGTGGCCTCGTTGTCCTCGTTCATGGCGATGACAATATCCCCGTTTTTGGCGGTTGACTGTTTCCGGACAATCACCTGGTCGCCATTAAGGATTCCGGCCTTGATCATGCTGGTTCCCCGAATGGTCAGCATGTACAGGTCGTTATTATCCTGAATCGATGGTGGGATGGGGAAGTAGTCGGTGGCATCCTCCACGGCCAGAATTGGCTGTCCGGCGGTAACCACCCCTAGCAAGGGAATTTTTGTTTGTAGGGGCTTTACGCCGAGAAGGTCGAAGCCCTTGGGCGTAATTTCCAGTGCCCGGGGCTTGGAGGGGTCTTTTTGGAGGAAACCGCCCTCGATTAGGCGGTTGATGTGTCCATGAACCGTCGACGTGGACGAAAGACCGACCGCACTACAAATTTCACGCACGGTCGGTGGGTAGCCGTGCTCGGTCACTGCTTTGTGAATATAATTGAGGACCGCTAATTGTTTATTTTTTACTGGCTTCATTATGCCAACACCTCATTAAAAATAGTATTATAATAAAGAATATCATAGTTTGTGCCGAACTTCAAACACACGTTCGCAATTGACAAACTTTGACATTAACTTAAAATGAGAGTGTGCTAGAACTAGCCTGTTTAGTTCGTCGTAGCTGCCTTTGCAAAAATAGTTGCGACATGCAGCAAGTCCATTTTGGGCAACCTGGCCGCGAGTTTGCGCTGCAACACTGTTATTTTTAAACCAGGGGGATTTCACCCCATGTTAAAGCTGACCAGGTTGCTGGATAATTTTCATTTAACTGAATTACGATTGGAGGGTAAAGATTATGGCTGAATCCGCAGAACAAGAGAAGTTATTGAAACGGATCAATGAATTGGCCCACAAGAATAAAAAAGAAGGGTTAACCGAGGCGGAAACACGTGAACGTGAGCGTCTTCGCCGGGAATACATCAAAAACTTCCGGGAAACGATGCGTAGTAACATTGAAATGATGCGTATCTACGATAAAGAGGGCAATGAAGTTACCCCAGAAAAAGTCCGGGAAGTTCAACGTAAAAAGGGCCTGCGTGATGATTAAATTGGATTAGCTCTTTTCAATTTATTAACATTCGTGTAATATGAACAAGTAACTATGCAAAGGGGGAAATACTCGTGGCGACAACAATTGTATGGGCCATTTTAGCCCTATTAGTCGGTCTGCTGGTCGGCTTCTTTGGTGCTCGTAAGTACATGGAAAATTACCTTCGCAACAATCCACCGATTTCTGAGGAAATGCTGCGGACGATGATGCTCCAAATGGGTCAGAAACCATCCAGCCGGAAGTTGCACCAAATGATGCAATCGATGAAGGCCCAGGCTAAAAAAGCTAACACTAAGTAATTTTGACCTGTCCCATAACTAAAAGCAGGCCTCCAGCGTTCGACTTTGCCGAGCGTTGGAGGCCGTTTGTATACTGCGCTATTTGCAGTTTAATTGATAGGGTTAGAAGTCGTCGTTCTTCGGCTTGGGGGGCATGACGTATTTGAAATCCGGGTTGATTTGCTGATCGAGCTGGTCGAAGGCGGCTTGCATTTGCGCTTCTAGCTGGGCTTGATACTTTTCGTCCAGCTTGGTCTTGTGGTCGACGACGATTGGCTTACCAAATGCAATCTGCCGGGGTTGTCGGGTAAAGAGCTTACCGAACGAGAGTGGTCCCTGGTAGACAGCCGGCACGAGCGGGACGTTTGCCAACTTGGCAATCAGGGTCGCCCCACCCTTGAGCTTCGCTGAATAGCGGGAGCCGCTCGGGAAAATGATGGTCGAGAGGTCCGACTGACGCAACAGCTTGACCGGTTGCTTAATGGCTGATGGGCCCGGGTGCTTTCGGTCTACCGGATAGGCATTGAGCGCCCGCAGAAACTTGGCCGCTAGCGGATTCTTAAAGAGCTCTTTTTTTGCCATGAAGCTAAACTTCTTGGGCCAAACTGCGATTGCGATGAGGACCGGGTCCATCCAGGTCCGGTGTGGGGCGACGATGATGTAATTTCCTTCCGGAAGGTTTTCCCGGTTGTATATTTTAGCCCGCCCGTTAATGAGGGTTAAAAATGGGCTGACGATTTTTACTAAGACGGTGTAAAGCATAGCTATTTCTTCCAATCTTTTTAATTTCTTTGTAAAGTATGACGAAAAATAACGCAACATGCAAGTGGAGGGCGAAAAGTGTCATGAAAAACCAGGCTAACCTATTGAAAGACGATGAGCGAATCGATCAGCTATACAGTAATGATGTGCGGTTAATTCAGAGCCCGAGTTGCTTTGCCTTTTCGCTGGACGCGGTCCTGCTCGCTGATTTTGTTCGCCCCAACCAACGGCAACGGCTGCGGACGGTTGACCTTTGTGCCGGTAACGCAGCAATTGGCTTGTTTTTACATGATAAGTTGGGCGGGCAGTTTACCGAAGTGGAACTGCAACCGCGGATTGCGGATATGGCTCGCCGAAGCATCGAATTAAACGGCCTGGCGGAGCGGTACCAGGTCCTCAACCTGGATATTGCGGATGTCTTTTCTGTAATTCCGAAGGACTCCGCCGATGTGGTGCTGTGTAACCCGCCGTATTTTCCGGTGACCGCAAAGAGCCAGAAGAATCCCAACCAGTACTTGGCAATTGCCCGGCACGAACTTAAAACCAACTTGGTGACCGTTGCCCAGCAGATGAGCGGCCTGCTAAAAATGAACGGCCACGGTTACCTAGTTCACCGGCCGGACCGGCTAACGGAAATTTTAACGGTCCTCCAGCAAAACCGGCTGGTGCCGAAACGTCTCCGTTTAATTTATCCTAAGCCAGGGCGGGAGGCTAACATGGTGCTGATTGAAGTTATTAAGGACGGCAAGGCTGGGGGCTTGAAGGTTGTCCCACCATTGACGGTCAACGATGCGGCAGGAAACTACCAGCCGGAAGTGAGGAAGCTGTTGTATGGAGAAGAGTAAAGATTACTATATCTACGTTCTTTACTGCGCCGATGACAGCCTTTATTGTGGCTTTACCGATAATGTAGCCCGCCGGTTTGCCGCCCACCAGGAGTTTCGAGGAGCCAAGTACACGAAGGTCAAATCCCGCCACCCGTTGCGGCTGGTTTATAGCGAGCGCTTTAGCAGCAAGCACGACGCGCTCAGTGCAGAATACCACTTCAAACACCAGTCCCGGCAAAAGAAACTGCTTTATCTGTCGCACCACGGGGTCAACCTGGCTTCCTTCGTGCGGTCACGGAAATTTAACTGATTAGTGGCTGAAAGACTTGTCAAGCACGGGGCTTTTTTGTATACTATTATTCGGTGTTTAATAACATATAACACACCCGTGCCGATAAGTGGGGATGTGCCTAACTTTTGTCAGGTTCCGCACTTAGCTGACGCCCGGGGAGGAAAAAACATTTTGGAGGTATAACACTAATGTCTGTTGTTACTATGAAGCAATTGCTTGAAGCTGGTGTTCACTTCGGTCACCAGACTCGTCGTTGGAACCCAAAGATGGAAGAATACATCTTCACTGAACGTAACGGTATCTACATCATCGACTTACAGAAGACTGTTAAGCTGATTGATACTGCTTACGACTACATGAAGAACGTTGCTGCTGATGGCGGCGTGGTTCTCTTTGTTGGTACCAAGAAGCAAGCTCAAGACTCAATCGAAGAAGAAGCCACTCGTGCTGGTCAATACTACGTTAACCACCGTTGGTTAGGTGGTACCCTGACCAACTGGAAGACGATCCAATCCCGGATTGCTCGTCTGAAGGAATTGAAGAAGATGGCTGAAGACGGGACTTTCGATGTCCTTCCTAAGAAGGAAGTTGCTGTTTTAACTAAGCAGCGCGAAAAGTTGGAACGGTTCCTCGGTGGGATTGAAGACATGCCACGGATCCCAGATGTTCTGTTCATCGTTGACCCTCACAAGGAACAAATTGCGGTTAAGGAAGCTCAAAAGCTGCACATTCCAATCGTTGCGATGGTTGACACCAACACCGACCCAGACGACATCGACTACGTTATCCCTTCAAACGATGACGCTATCCGTGCCGTTCGTCTGATCACTTCCAAGATGGCAGACGCAATTGTCGAAGGTAAGCAGGGTCAAGATGATGCTCAACAAGCAGAAGCTGCTGCCGACGAAAACGCCGAAGAAGAAACTGTTAGTGAAGATTCATTGAAGAACCTGAAGAACAGTGTTGAAGGCAAGTAATATAACCGATGAATACTTGGGCTGTTTTGTGTTATGGACCATTGTGGCCCTAAGTACAAACAGCCCTTTTTTAGCAAAGATCTTAAAATTAAAGGAGAGAGTTAGTAATGGCTGAAATCAAAGCTGCTCAAGTTATGCAATTACGTAAGAAGTCCGGTGCCGGCATTATGGATGCTAAGAAGGCCTTAGTTGCCAGCGATGGTGACATGGACAAGGCCATGGATTACCTTCGTGAAAAGGGAATCGCCAAGGCTGCCAAGAAGAGCGACCGGGTTGCTGCCGAAGGGTTAGCAGAAGTTGCCGTTAATGGTAATACTGCAGCCATCGTTGAATTGAACTCCGAAACGGACTTCGTTGCGGCTAGTGATCCCTTCAAGGACCTCTTGAAGAAGGTTACTGAATTAATCAGTGAAAACAAGCCAGCTAACGTTGAAGAAGCTCTGGCCATCAAGACTGACAACGGGACTTTGAACGATGACATCATCGCTACTACCCAAAAGACTGGTGAAAAGGTTAGCCTGCGCCGGTTTGCCGTTGTAGAAAAGGATGACGGCGACAGCTTCGGTGCATACCTGCACCAAGGTGGTCAAATTGCTGCCCTGGTTGTTCTGGAAGGTGCTGACGAAGTAACCGCCAAGGACGTTGCAATGCACGTTGCCGCTATTAACCCTGAATTCATGACCCGTGATGACGTTTCCCAAGACCGTTTGGACCACGAACGGGCAATCTTCAAGGAAGAAACGCTCAACGAAGGCAAGCCAGCTAAGATCGTTGACAAGATTGTTGAAGGTCGGTTGAACAAGTTCTTATCCCAAATCTGCCTTGCTGACCAAGAGTTCGTTAAGGATTCCGACAAGACCGTTGCTGAATACGTTAAGGATAACGGTGGGAAGCTGAAGTCCTTCATTCGTTACGAAGTCGGCGAGGGAATCGAAAAGAAGCAAGACGACTTTGCACAAGAAGTTAAGGACCAAATGAACTAAGCGTTCGGTTGGCTACGAAAGGACGTACTGGTGAGTGCGTCCTTTTTTACAAGGTCTGTTAAGGAGGATCACGATGGCAGAGATTAAGTATCAACGAGTTATCCTAAAGCTGAGTGGGGAGGCCCTGGCCGGTGAAAAGGGCTTCGGTATTAACCCGCCGGTTTTGCAGGATGTTGCAAAGGAGCTAAAGGCCGTTCATGACAAGGGCGTTCAGATTGCAATCGTTGTCGGTGGTGGTAATATGTGGCGGGGCGTTACTGGCGAACAGCTGGGGATGGAACGCGCCCAGGCCGATTATATCGGGATGCTGGCGACGATTATGAATGCCCTGTCCTTGCAGGATGCCCTGGAATCAATCGGGGTGCCAACCCGGGTTCAAACTTCAATTGAGATGCGGCAGATTGCTGAACCATATATCCGGCGGAAGGCAATCCGCCACCTTGAAAAGGACCGGATTGTGATTTTTGCTGGTGGAACGGGGAGCCCATACTTCTCCACTGATACCACGGCGGCATTGCGGGCTGCGGAAATTAACGCCGACGCAATTTTGATGGGTAAAAACGGGGTCGACGGAGTTTACTCCGCGGATCCCAACCAGGATAGCAGTGCCGTTAAATTTGACGAATTGACCCATATGGACCTGATCGAAAAGGGCCTCCATGTGATGGACACAACTGCCAGTTCATTATCCATGGACAACCACATTCCAATCGTGGTCTTTAATTTGAACACTGCTGGTAACATTATGAAGGTTGTTACTGGCGAGCAAGTTGGAACAACAATTGAGGGGGATTAACAATGGCATCAAGCAAAGAAATCTTAAACGATGCAAAACAGAAGATGAAGAAGTCAGGTGACGCGTTACAGCGGAGCCTGGCGGATATTCGGGCCGGGCAGGCCAATGCCAGCCTACTGAATTCAGTGAAGGTTGAATACTACGGAGCACCGACACCGTTAAACCAAGTGGCGTCGATTACGATTCCGGAAGCACGTCAATTGCTGATTACGCCATATGACGAGAGCATTCTGGAAGAAATTGAAAAATCAATTTACGCTTCGAACCTCGGCTTGACACCGCAGAACGACGGTAGTGCAATTCGGCTGATTATTCCGCAATTGACGGAAGACCGGCGAAAGGAACTGGTCAAGGACGTAAAGGCGGAATTAGAAAAGGCCAAGGTTGCTGTCCGCAACGTTCGTCGTGAAGCCATGGACGACCTCAAGAAGGGGAACAAGAACGGCGATTTCAATGATGATGAATTCCATGATCTGGAAAAACAGGTTCAAAACGAAACCGATGCTGGGATCAAGAATTTGGAAGACATCGCTGCGGCGAAGGAAAAAGAACTGTTGCAATAACGTAATTAGTTGTGGAGGCCGAGGACTAACTCAGCCTCTTAGCTATTTTAAAGCTGAAAATGCACCAGCGCGGGAGCCAATTGGCGGGTCGAACACTGATAAAACAGGGCTTGACCACTCCCCAATAGACTAGCTGCGCGTCGATGGAGGTGGGACGACGAACTAGTCAAGCTCGTTCTGTCCCGCCCTCTTTCAAATTGTATTTTATTCGCAGGAGCTTTATAATAAATTAGCGTTTATTTTTGAATGGCAAAGACACGCTAATAGATGGAGGAAAAAAGATTGTTCGCAAAAAAGGATCCCGTTAGTGAAAACATGGCGATTGATATGGAGCGCATTCCTCACCATATCGCCATCATTATGGACGGCAATGGCCGGTGGGCGCAAAAACGCCACTTGCCACGGGTTGCGGGCCACAAGCAGGGAATGCAGACCGTGAAAACAATTACGATTGCGGCCAGTAATTTGGGGGTGAAGGTCCTCACCCTCTACGCTTTTTCAACCGAAAATTGGAAGCGGCCCTCGAGTGAGGTTAACTACCTAATGCAGTTGCCAATCCGCTTCTTCTCAACTTTCGTGCCTGACCTGGTGAAGAATAATGTGCGGGTAATGGTGATGGGAGACATTCAGCGCCTCCCAGCCAAGACGCAGCAAGCGGTTAATGATGCGATTGCGGATACGGCTAACTGTGATGGGATGGTTTTGAATTTTGCCCTTAATTACGGAAGTCGGGATGAAATTACCCGTGCCGTTCAGGAGGTGGCTGCTGCCGTTCAGGCGGGAACCATTTCCCCAGAGGCAATTGATGAGGAACTGATTAGTCAGCACTTAATGACGGCACCCCTTGGTGAATTCGCTGACCCGGATTTATTGATTCGGACGAGTGGTGAAGAGCGAATCAGTAATTTTCTTCTTTGGCAACTGGCGTATAGTGAATTAGAATTCGTCCCCGAGCACTGGCCGGACTTTGACGCGGAGTCGTTAAGGCGGGCAATCGTAGAATTTCAGGGACGCCACCGGCGGTTCGGTGGTTTAAAAAATGAATAGGAGCGGGTGGTAACGTGAAAACGAGAATTATTACTGCAGTAATTGCCCTGGCAATTTTTATTCCACTGATTGTCTACGGTGGCTGGCCACTGACGATTGCTGCACTTGCTTTGGGAATTGTTGCAATTTCCGAAGTATTAGTCATGAAAAAGATGTTTTTGATTTCCTTTGAGGCCATTATCAGTTATCTAGGGGTGGCGCTGCTGATCCTGCCAGACAGTTGTCTGGACTTTCTCCCTAGTGTGGCAACCCGGTGGTTCGGCTTCTATGTCTTAGTGGTCCTCTTACTGCTGCACACCGTGATTCGCAAGCAGCGCTTTACTTTTGATGACGCTGGGGTGTTGACCCTGGCAATGTTATACGTTGGGATGGGCTTCCACTACTTTGTTGTTGCCCGGGCAGTTAACTTCCAGACCCTGTTATACGGAATGCTGATTGTTTGGCTGACTGACAGTGGTGCTTACCTGATTGGCCGTAAAATCGGTAAGAATAAGCTGGCCCCGCGGATCAGCCCTAATAAGACCTGGGAAGGTTCCATTGGTGGAACGGTGGCCGCAACAATTATTCTAGCGGTATACCTCTACTTCTTCCCGGTGGGCGATGGTTTTATCACGATGATTATTCTGACCCTGATTCTTTCAATCATGGGCCAGTTAGGAGACCTGATCGAGTCTTCGCTGAAACGCTACTACGGCGTTAAGGATTCGGGTAAGATTCTTCCGGGCCACGGGGGAATCTTGGATCGTTTTGATAGTATGCTGATTGTGATGCCGATGTTGCACTTAGCAGGGATTATTTAATAGCTAAGGAAGGGATTCAGTGATAGTCACAATTATTACCTTTATTCTAGTATTTGGGATTCTAGTCCTGGTACACGAATATGGACACTACTATTTTGCTAAGCGTGCGGGGATCCTGGTACGGGAGTTTTCTATCGGGATGGGGCCGAAGATTTGGTGGGCCCGCAAGAATGGAACAACGTATACCGTGCGGCTATTACCCGTGGGTGGCTATGTCCGCCTCGCCGGCAGTGATGACGAAGACGAGGATGAATTGCGGCCGGGGACCCCGGTAACCCTGCAGTTAAACCAGGACGATCAGGTAGTTACGATTAATGCTAGTTCCAAGGCGACGCTTTTCCAGGGCATTCCGATGCAGCTGGTTGCTAGTGACCTGGTGGATGGGCTCTGGGTGAAGGGCTATGTTAACGGTGATGAAAGTGAACTGAAGACCTACCCAGTGAATCATGATGCGACGGTGGTTGAACATGATGGGACCGTTGTGCAAATCGCACCGCGGGATGTGCAGTTTCGCTCTGCCAGCCTGCCTGCACGGATGATGACGAATTTTGCGGGGCCGATGAATAACTTTATCTTATCGCTGCTGGTGTTTATTATCCTGGGCTTTACCCTTACGGGGGTACCCACTAATAGCAACCAAATCGGCAAAGTCAATGCAGGCTCTGTTGCGGCGAAGGCCGGGTTGGTCGCGGGGGATCGGATCACTAAAGTTAACAGTACGAAAGTTGCTAACTGGGCCGAACTAGCGACTAACCTTTCTAGCAAACCGAACCAACAGGTGAAGTTGACATACACCCATAAGGGGGAAACAAAGACGACCACCGTGCGTCCGCAGGCAGTTAAGCAGGGGAAAGAAACGGTAGGTCAGATTGGAATCCTCGAACAACAGGAGAAGGGCATTCGTGCCCGGCTCCTGTTCGGCTGGCAGCAATTCATTCAGGCCGGCACGCTGATTTTTGCGGTCCTTGGTCACATGTTTACCCATGGATTTAGTCTGAATGATTTAGGCGGTCCGGTCGCTATTTATGCGGGGACTTCACAGGCGACCGCGCTGGGAATCAATGGTGTTTTGAACTTCTTGGCGCTCCTGTCGATCAACCTGGGGATCGTTAACCTGCTGCCGATTCCGGCACTAGACGGTGGGAAGCTGCTGTTAAATATTATCGAAGCAGTAATCAGGCGGCCAATTCCGGAAAAGGCTGAAGGAATTGTGACGATGCTTGGTTTTATGATACTATTAGTATTAATGATTTTAGTTACTTGGAACGATATCCAACGGTATTTCATTCGGTAGCTAGTAAAGGAGAAGCATTATGAAGCAGTCAAAATTGTTGATTCCTACTAAAAAGGAAAATCCAAGTGATGCGGAAGCGCTCAGTCACATTATGATGGAACGGGCCGGCTACATTTACCAAATTTCGGCCGGTGTTTGGGCCTACCTGCCACTGGCTTACCGGGTCATCCGGAAGCTTCACAAGATTATGCACGAGGAAATGGAAAAGGCGGGGGCCTTTCAGATGGAAACACCATCAATGCTGCCAGCTGACCTCTGGAAGCAGACCGGGCGGTATGAAGCTTATGGTGATACCCTCTACAAGTTTAAGGACCACAATGACCGGGAATATATTTTAGGGCCAACCGATGAGGAAGCGATGACTGAAATCCTCCGCGACAGTGTTAAGTCCTACAAGAAGTTGCCACTGGTCGTTTACCAAATTACCGATAAGTTCCGGAACGAACCGCGGCCGCGGTATGGGGTCCTCCGGGGCAAAGAGTTCTCCATGCTGGACGCCTACTCCTTTGCTGCCGACGAAGAGGGACTAGACGAGGCCTACCAGGCGCAAGCCCAAGCCTACCGCAATATCTTTGACCGGGCCGGGCTAAGTTACAAGGTCATCTTAGCTGATTCCGGGACAATCGGTGGGGACAACTCGCAGGAGTTCTCCGCCCCGGCTGAAATTGGTGAGGACGTGATTGTCTACACCGATGGTGGTTATGCAGCCAACCTGGAAAAGGCAACGTCCAAGTTTGATGCTGTCCAGCAGACGGCTGAACCAAAGGAACTGGAAAAGAAAGCCACGCCGGGTGCCCACACCGTCGACGAAGCCTGTGCAAGCCTGGGGGTTGACCAGGGACAGATGATTAAGTCAATGCTCTACATGGCTAAGATGGGTGAGGATGATTACCAACCAGTAATGGTCCTGATGCGCGGTAACGACGAGGTTAACGAAACCAAGGTCGAAAACGCTCTGGACTGCGAAGAACTGGAACTGGCTTCTGAAGAAGACGCTGTTAAGTACCTCGGTGCCCACCCTGGTTCCCTGGGGCCTGTCGGGGTCGGTGAAGACGTCAAGATTTTAGCCGACAACTACGTCAAAGTGTTAGTCAACATGGCCTGTGGCGCTAATGATGATGGCCACCACTACGTCAATGCCAACATTGACCGCGACTTCCGGGTGGACGAGTTCGGTGACTTCCGGAATGTCCAGGAAGGCGAAATTGCTCCAGACGGCTACCCAATCAAGTTCACCAATGGGATTGAAATCGGTCATATCTTTAAGCTGGGAACTGGCTATTCCAAGAAGCTCGGCGCACAGGTGCTGGATAAAAACGGTCGCCTCGTGGATATGATTATGGGCTGTTACGGGATCGGGGTTACCCGGATGCTTTCTGCGGTGGCCGAACAAAATGCCGACGAAAACGGGTTGGTATGGCCAGACAGCATTGCACCGTTTGATGTTCACGTCATTCCGGTAAATGCAAAGAAGGATGAGCAGATGACCATGGCAAACGAGTTGGAGCAGCAACTGACTGCGGCTGGCTACGAAGTCCTGGTTGATGACCGGAAGGAACGGGCCGGGGTTAAATTTGCTGACTCTGACCTGATTGGGATTCCGCTGCGGGTCACGATTGGTAAGAAGGCCGCTGACGGTATTGTCGAAGTTAAAATCCGTAAGACCGGTGAAACCCTTGAAGTCAAGCAGGAAGAGCTGGTTAATACGGTTGGAATCTTACTGAAGCAGTTGGATAAGCAAACGAGCAACGATTAATAAAAATGTGGTGCGAACACTAAAAATCGAACGCACCACATTTTTTAGCTAGGAGGAGCGAAGAGTAGTGGCGCTAAATCGACAAGAGTTATTTGAAAAATTACTGGAGCAGGTCCACTTTCCGGAAAAGGGCAACCCGGCGTTCAAGGGGGCAGCCGTCCAGTCAGTGGTTGTTCACAAGAATAGCCGTCGTTGGGAATTCCACCTCATCTTGCGGCGGCCGCTATCCCTCAACCTGTTCAAGGAACTTTACCAGGCGGTCCGGGTTGGCTTTAAAGACATTGCCGAAGTCGACCTGCAAATCAGCAGTCCTACGACTGAGGTCGACCCTAAACTGGTGGCCGATTATTGGGAGTACGTTATTCAGCATGGCGCTGTGGATTCGCCAATGTTGCGTCAGGCCTGCCTAGAGACGGTGCCGGAAGTCCGTGACGGTCGGGTGACCATCGTGGTCGAGAACGAGATCATCAAGGAGCGGTTAACGCAGCAGTCGCTATCGGCAATCGAGGCGGGTTACCAGCAGCTGGGCTTCCCCCGCTTTAAAATCCACCCCTTCGTCGACCAGTCGGCCTCCCAGGCAAAGATTAAGGAGCTGCGGGAAAAGCACGAGGCTGCGGACGCTGCGCTGGCGGCCAAGGCAATGGCGCAAATCAAAAAGAAAAACGCGACCCACAAGCAAAAAGCAGCTGTTCAGCCAGCAGATGGTCCGGCGCAACTCGGCCGGGTTATCAATGATAAACTTGATGTTGTTCAGATGAAGGATATTCAGGGGGAAGAACGGTCGGTAGTGGTCGAAGGCTACGTCTTTAACACTGAGGTTCGTGAACTCCGATCAGGCCGCCAGCTGCTGACCTTTGAAATCACTGACTACACTTCATCATTTGCAGTTAAGAAATTCTCCCGGAACAGTGATGAAGAAGCCCAGTTTGCAAACATTAAACCGGGGATGTGGCTTAAAGTCCGGGGGCCGGTCCAGGAAGATACCTGGATGCACGACCTGGTGATCAATGCCTATGATATCAACCAGGTGAGCCACCAGGAACGTCAGGACCAGGCACCGGCTGATGAAAAGCGGATTGAACTGCACACCCACACAGAGATGAGTCAGATGGATGCTACCAATTCCATCACGGAAATTGCTAAGCAGGCCAGCAAGTGGGGCCAACCGGCAATCGCGGTAACGGATCATGGGAACGTCCAGGCCTTCCCGGAAGCCTATAAGGCGGGGAAGAAGTTCAAGCTCAAGATGATTTACGGGATGGAAGCCAACGTGGTTGATGATGGGGTCCCACTGGTTTACAACGAAAACCATGCCCAACTCAAGGATAATACTTACGTCATCTTTGACGTGGAAACGACCGGTCTATCCGCAATTTATGACAAGGTTATCGAGCTGTCCGCGGTCAAGATGAAGAATGGTGAAGTCCTGGCACGCTTTGATGAGTTTATTGATCCCGGTTTCCCGCTCTCCGAACAGACGACCAACTTGACCAGCATTACTGATGAGATGGTCCGGGGCTCGAAGACCGAAGAAGAAGTCTTTAAGATGTTTAAGGACTTTTGCCAGGGGACGATCATTGCCGGGCATAATGTTTCTTTTGATATGGGCTTTATGAATACCGGTTACCGGCGGCACCAGATGGAGGAGATTACCGAGCCCGTGATTGACACACTGCCGCTGGCGCGCTTCCTATACCCCAATATGCGTGGTTACCGCTTAAATACCCTGAGTAAGAAATTCAAGGTGGCCCTTGAGCACCACCACCGTGCCAATTATGATGCTGAGGCGACTGGGCACCTCCTTTACAAGTTTCTCAAGGATGCCGAGAAGCGGTATGAAATTCGCTACGTTGATGACCTGAACCAGCACATGGCGGAAAACGATGCTTATAAACACGCCCGGCCGTTCCACGTGACCCTGCTTGCACAGACGCAGGCGGGGTTAAAGAACCTCTTTAAACTGGTTTCCCTATCCAACGTCCGCTACTTTCACCGGGTTCCACGGATCCCCCGGACGGTGCTGACCAAGTACCGGGAAGGCCTTCTTTTGGGGACAGCCTGTTCCTCTGGCGAAGTCTTTACCGCAATGATGGAAAAGGGGTATCCGGAGGCTCTCAAGAAGGCGCGTTACTATGACTATATCGAAATTCAGCCCCGGCCCAACTATGCCCCGCTGCTGGAAACGCACGTGATTGCGGATCGTGATCACCTTGACGACATCCTGCAAAATATGGTTAAGCTGGGAACGGAGCTCAAGAAGCCGGTCGTTGCAACGGGAGATGTTCACTACATCAACCCGCATGATGGGATTTACCGGCGAATTTTAATTAATTCACAGGGGGGTGCCAACCCACTTAACCGGACGAGGCGGCCAGACGTCCACTTCCGCACGACTGATGAGATGTTGGAGGAATTTAGCTTTCTCGGTGAAGACACCGCTAAGCAGGTGGTGGTCGATAATAGCCATGCGATTGCGGATATGATTGCTGATGATATTCGGCCGGTCAAGGACAAGCTGTACACGCCGCACATGAAGGGTGCTGAGCAGGAAATTCAAGACCGGACTTGGAATACTGCCAAGGCCTGGTACGGTAACCCGTTGCCTAAGATTGTCAAGGACCGGGTGGAACTGGAGCTAAACAGTATCGTTAAGAACGGGTTCTCGGTTATTTACCTGATTGCCCAGCGACTGGTAGCCAAGTCCAACAAGGACGGGTACCTGGTTGGGTCCCGGGGATCAGTTGGTTCGAGTGTGGTTGCAACCCTGTCGGGGATTACCGAGGTTAACCCACTGCCACCGCACTACCGCTGTCCGAAGTGCCAGTTTGCCCACTTCTACACGAAAGGGGAATACAGCTCCGGCTTTGACTTGCCAGAGAAGAAGTGCCCGAAGTGTGGAACTTTACTGGTGAAGGATGGTCACGATATTCCTTTCCAAACCTTCTTGGGGTTCAAAGGAAACAAGGTGCCGGATATCGATTTGAACTTCTCCGGAGACTACCAGCCAATCGCCCACAACTACATGAAGGTATTGTTCGGCGAGGAGAACGTTTTCCGGGCCGGGACGATTGGAACGGTTGCCGACAAGACTGCCTATGGTTATGTTAAGGCTTTCGAGCGGGATAACGATGTTCAGTTCCGGGGGGCTGAGGAGGACCGTCTCTCCCAGGGCGCAACTGGGGTCAAACGGACGACCGGTCAGCACCCGGCGGGGATTATCATTGTGCCCGATGATATGGATATTTACGACTTCACCCCGGTTCAGTACCCTGCTGATGACCAGAACGCCGCCTGGGAAACTACCCACTTTGATTTCCACTCGATCCACGATAACATTTTGAAAATGGATATTCTGGGGCATGATGATCCGACGATGATTCGTGCTCTGCAAGACCTTTCCGGGATTGATCCGAAGACGATTCCGATGAATGATCCGGGCGTGATGGCGCTCTTCTCCAGTCCAAAGATTTTAGGGGTGACTGAAGAGCAGATTCAGAGTAAGACCGGAACCCTCGGCTTGCCGGAGTTCGGGACCAGGTTCGTCCGGGGGATGTTAAACGACACCCACCCGAAGAACTATTCGCAGTTGCTGCAGATTTCTGGCCTTTCCCACGGGACCGGTGTGTGGTTGGATAACGCCCAGGAGTTGATTAAAGAGGGAACCGCGACGATTGCCAACGTGATTGGCTGCCGTGATAACATCATGACCGACTTGATCCACTATGGATTGGATTCGGAAACCTCCTTCCAGGTAATGGAATCCGTGCGGCACGGCCGGGGAATTCCGGATGAATGGCAGGAAAAGATGCGGGCAGCCAATGTTCCGCAGTGGTATATGGATTCCTGCCTGAAAATCAAGTATATGTTCCCGCGGGCCCACGCCGCAGCCTATGTCTTGATGGCCTTGCGAATTGCCTACTTTAAGGTTTATTTCCCGCTGGTTTACTACTGTGCCTTTTTCTCCGTCCGTGCTGACGACTTTGACATTGTCGCAATGGCCCACGGCAAAGAGGCAGTCAAAGCCCGGATGGCAGAGATCAGCAACAAGGGTAATGACGCTAGTGCCAAGGAAAAGAGTCTCTTAACCATCCTGGAATTGGCAAATGAAATGTTGGAACGGGGCTTTAAGTTTAAGATGGTTGACCTGGAACGGTCCGACGCGTCAAACTGGCTGATTGACGGCGATTCTTTGATTGCACCATTCCGTGCAATTCCAGGTTTGGGTCTGAGCGTGGCAAAGCAAATTGTGGCGGCGCGGGAAGAGCGGCCATTCCTTTCAAAGGAAGAGTTGGCTGACCGGGGAAAGGTTTCCCAGACGCTCATCGACTTTATGACCGAGAACCATGTTATTGACCAATTACCGGATAGCAATCAGCTCGACCTGTTTTCTGACTTGGGTTAAAATACGAAAATAATTATAGCTGCCTTGCTGCCCTCGTTATGGGGCAACAAAGGGGCAAAAGTGAGAGGCTGGGAACCACTCCAGCCTCTTTGCTATTTTAAAGGTAGTAAAATGCTACAACGCAGTAGCTGGCAGCTTAAATAGGCTAGCGCTGACCCTTATTATTTTAAAAGGATTGAGTTCCAGGATTAATTATAGTATTATCAATACGAACGTATGTTTTGGATGAGTGGGGAAGTTCACCCGCAAAGAGGAGGATACAATGCGCTTTTTACATACTGCTGATTGGCATATTGGCAAGACTTTGAATGAATTCAGTTTGCTGGAAGACCAGCAGGCAGTGTTTGCCCAAATCGAACAAATCGCTCAGCGAGAGCAGGTAGATGCAGTCGTGGTGGCGGGGGATCTTTACGACCGGAGTATCCCCAGTGAAGCAGCTGTGAAGGAGTTGAATGGGATGCTGCGGCGCCTTAACTTAACAGACCACTTCCCAGTGCTGGCAATCAGTGGCAACCATGACTCGGCCACCCGCCTTAGCACGGGAGCTGACTGGTTTGCCCGCAGCTCATTTTATTTGAACACTGACCTGGCAAGTGCCTTTACCCCAGTGACTATTAAGGATACCCAGTTTTTCCTGCTGCCGTTTTTTGGCATTCAGGCCGTGCGGAACTATTTTCATGATGAGCGCATTAAAACCGTCAATGACGCAATGGAGAGAATTGTGGCAGAAATGCAGAAGGCTTTTTTAGCCGATAAGCACCATGTCCTGGTAGCGCACTTCTTTGCTGCGGGCAGTCAGCGCACTGCTGATTCCGAAACGCTGATTGAAGTTGGCGGCCTGAGTGCTGTGGCGACTTCCATGTTAGCACCGTTTGATTACGTGGCATTGGGACACCTCCATAACCGAAACGCCCTGAACGAAGAGCGCGTTAAGTATAGTGGTTCGCCATTGAAGTTCTCAGTTTCAGAGGCGCAACAAGAAAAGGGAGTCTGGTTGGTTGATACGGACCCGTTTGCGGTTCAGTGGCTTCCCCTGGAGCCGCTTCATGATATTACGCTCTTAAAGGCCAGCTTTAAGGAACTGATGGCTAATGCTAAGGGCTATCCGGCAACGGATTTCTACGACATTGAGTTAACAGATCGGGAGCGGATTCCTGATGTGTTGAATAAGCTGCGGACTGTTTTTCCTAAAATCGTTAGTCTCCATCGCACCCACCAGGCTCAGCAATTGGCGCTGAACCGTCAAAAGCATCGGGTGACAGAATCACCGTTGGACTTGCTGGCTGATTTTTATTCCCAGACTTTAGGAGGCAAGTTAAGTCCGGCGCAGTATCGATGGGCGGAGGAAGCCCTCACCGAGGCCACTAAGGAGGAACAGTAATGCGTCCATTAAAGTTAGAATTGCAGTACTTTGGTCCCTACGAGCACGAAACAGTAGATTTTACCCAATTTCCTGACCAGTCGCTGTTTTTGGTGGCGGGGAACACCGGGGCCGGCAAAACAACCATCTTTGATGCCATGTGCTATGCCCTTTTTGGTCAAACGACCAGCGATCGTGACCGGTCAGCGGCAGCGTTGCGGTCAGATTTTGCTCCTGCCGATCAGGAGACCCGGGTCACGTTTACCTTTGCCCACCAGGGAAAGGATTACCAAATTATGCGGAGGCCCAAGCAGGTTCTGAAAGGGCGTCGTGGTAACCTCGTTGAGCATAACCAGGCGGTCAGCCTGCGTTATCCACTCACTGGTAATCAGCCGCAAGAGATCACTAAAATCAAGGAAGCCGATACCTTCATCGGTGACTTGCTAAACCTGACACGGGACCAGTTTAAGCAGATTGTCTTACTACCGCAGGGAAAATTTCGCCAGTTTTTAGATTCGGATAGCAATACCAAGGAACGCCTCCTACGGGATTTGTTCAATACCGGTCGCTATGCGCGGTGGACTCAGGCTCTGCGGGAGAAGCTAAGTCAACGTAAAAAGGGGATAGAAGTTCAGCAAACTAAGCTCCAGTCACTTAAAGAAAACGTTCCTGACATTGAAACCGGAATCAACACAACCGAATGGCTCCACCGCGTTAAGGGCCGGGTCACGGAATTAAATGAAGAATTGGCAGTGAAAAATACCCAGGAACGCCGGCAGCAAGGAGTTATCAAGGACCTTACTGACCGTTTGCACACGGAGCAGGAGCTAGCGGCCAACCTGGCAGCCTTGGCCCAGCTGAAAAAAGCGGCTACCCAATTGGCTAGCCGTAGGGCGGAACTCACAACTGTTGAAAAACGGGTTGCCGACTTGGAATGGTTCCAGGAACACCAAACGGATTACCAACGGTGGCACGATGGTCAAAACCAACTTGCCAAACTTGATCAGGGCTACCAGCAGGCTACCGACCTCCTCGCTGACTTGACTGACCAGCAAGGGCAACTACAAGGCGAAGAAGAAGCGGTTCGAGGGCAGCGGCCTGAAATTGACCAGCTTCACGAACGTTGCCTGACGTTGCAGCGTCAGTTGCCATTATTTGCGGAAGCTGATTGTCTGGCAGCTGAGCTTTCTCAGGCGACAACAGACTACCAGCAGCAACGGCAAAAACAGGAGAGTAGGCAACAATTATTGGCAGTTAAACAGGACCAGTTAAAAGAACTGGATCAGCAGTTGACTGCTCACCAGGATTTAGCGCAACGTCGACTGGACCTTACCAAGCAGCTAGGCCAGCAGGAAAAACTGGTAGCGGAGGGTGAGCGGCTTGACCAGTTGCTCTTGGAGCGTGACCGGCAACGAGAACGCCAGCAGGAGCTAGCAGCCAGTCTTACCCGGAGCACGGAGGCGGCGAAGGAGGCAGCTGCAACGTTGACTGACTTGGACGATCGTTTTGCACGCCAGCAAATTGCGCGGCTTGCAAGGAAGCTCAAGCCAGGGACTCCCTGTCCGGTTTGCGGCTCGTTAGATCACCCGCACTTGGCAGTGCCTGCTGAGGATACGGGAACACTGGTTACTGAAGAGGACGTCGAGACGGCCACCAAAGCCGCCCAAAAACAGCAACAGACAGTTGTGCACTATCAGGAACAACTGGCGACGGCACGTCAACAAGTGACGAAATTGGGCCAGCAGCTAACGGCTAGTCAGGCTACGGTAGCCCAGCTGCTGTCCGCGGATAGTTTGCCCGCCGGTTGGCAGCAGCTGATTGCTGACCGCCAGCAGCAACTGACAACAGCTGACCATGACCTGCAGAAGCTAGAGGGGGCGGTTCAAGAATGGCAGCAGCAGGCAACGGAGCTTCGTCAGAAGATAGCTACTGACCAGCCGGCTATTCAACAGCTGACCACTGAATTAGCAGCTACCCAGCAGGAGCTCATTAGGAAGCAGACCGTCCTGCAGGAAAAACGGGGCCAGCTGCCAGCCGACCTGGCAACGGAACAAGCTGCCCAGAAACAGTTAAGCAAGTGGCAAACACGGGTTACCGAGTTCGAACAGCAGGAAAAAAGAATTCAAGGCCAGCTCCAGAATGTCCGGCAGGATTTGGCGGCTGCCCAGAGTCGGGCAGGCCAGTTTAAGCACGACGCTAGCGAATTGAGGCAGACCCAGGTCCAACGCCGTGCTGACTTAGTAGAACGATTAGCAGAGCGTGATTCGCAGCTTGGCTGGGCCTTCTGGCAAGAATCAGCGGAGTACTTAGTCCAGCTGCCCAAACTGCGCCAGCAAGTCAAGGACTTCCACGACCAGCTTCGTGACAACCAAGTCCAGCAAGAACACCTGCGGGATTTGGTTGCTGATCAGCCAGCACCCGACTTAACGGCACGGCGGGCCCAGCTTGCAGCAGCCCAGCAGCAAGCGGCTGACCAGCAACAATCAATTGGTCAGCTAAAAAGTCGGCTAACTGCACTTCAAGACAACCAGCAGAAGGTAGTTAAACTGCTGGCCCAGACAGATAAAGCCGATGAGCAGGTAAACCAGTTGCAGACACTGACAGATGTGATTGCCGGCAACACGGAGAACCACCTCAGCTTAGAGCGTTACGTGCTCCAGGCCTATTTCCAGGACGTCCTGGAGGCTGCAAATATTCAACTGGCACGGCTGACCAATGGCCGCTACCAGTTTGAATTAGCTACCGAAAGTCACGGTGCGGGGGCCAAGTGGAGTGGGCTTGAGGTCAACGTTTATGACGACAATGCAGGAAAGACCAGGAGTGCCCGGACACTCTCTGGCGGAGAGAGCTTTATGGCCTCGTTAGCCTTGGCCCTCGCCCTCTGTCAAATCATTCAGGAGCAGAGTGGCGGTATCAGTATCGATGCTCTCTTTATCGACGAAGGCTTTGGTTCGCTGGATCAGCAAGCGCTTGCTGATGCTTTGCAGGCGTTACAAGAACTAGAGGGTCACCGGATGATCGGCATTATCAGCCACGTTACAGAATTAGAGGACCAGATTCCTGACCAGCTGCTGGTTCGTTCAGCAAACGGGCGGAGTACAGTCAGCTACCAGCACGAATTATAAATTTGCAACATCGTAGAAATAACCCCGTTTGTTGGGGATAAGAGTGCTACAATTAAAATAATTATAAGATTTAGGGGGTATTATTATTTCTAATAATACAAAGCCCAAAAAGCTCTCATTTATTTCAATCTATTTTCTGGGCATTAATGGGGTAATTGGTTCAGGAACTTTCCTCTTGCCTTCCGTCATCTATCGTTATATGAACCTCTCGGCCGTTCTGGTGTTATTGTGTACGGCCCTGACGGTTTCGCTGATTGCGCTATGCTATGCGGACCTAGCCAGCCGGTTTACTGGTTCGGGTGCTGCTTGGTTATATTCCTACCATGCTTTTGGCCGTTTTACCGGCTATGAGTTAGGAATCTTTACCTGGTTCCTCGGCTGCTGTACCCTTTCCGCCGAAATCGTTGCTCTGCTGACGACCATGAAGAGTTTCCTGCCAGTATTTGATAATCGCCTGGTGTACTATGTCGCTGCCTTTGGGTTGATTATCCTGTTTGCGGTAATTAACTTCTTCGGCCGCAGTCTCGTTAAGGCAGTCAATAATTTATCCGCTGCTGTTAAGATTTTGACCCTGCTGGTTTTTATTATCGTGGGGGTCTTCTTCGTCCACGGCGCTAATTATTCACCGGTAATTCCGGCTGCGGCCCTGACGGGGGCTGGTCCTTTTCTGAAACACTTTGGGGCGGCCTTCACGCCGATTTTCTACCTGTTTACTGGCTTTTCATTCCTGCCGATTGCCGCTAAACAGATGAAGAACCCAGAGAAGAATATTCCCCGGGTCCTGGTGGCGGTGATGGTTAGTGTTACTATCTTAGATGCGTTAATGATGCTAGTGGCGATTGGTATTTCTGGTCACCACTTAGCTGGGTATTCGACTCCGCTAGCGAATGCATTTGGTACCGCAATTGGGAAGTGGGGCTACTCGCTGATTATTGTCGGAATGCTGGTCAGCATCTTTGGGGTGGCCTTCAGCGCTTCGTTTAATACACCATCGCTGGTAGCTTCCCTAGCAAATGAACACGGAATGCTGCCCAAGGCCTTTGGGAAGAAGAATAAGCACGATGCGCCATGGGTCGGAATCCTATTGACGGCGGCACTGTCAATTGCCTTTTCTACTCAAAGCTACTTGTTCTTGGTATCATGCACGGTGTTAGCCTCCTTTATTCAGTACGTGCCATCGATTTTGGCGGTTGTCAAGTTTACGCACAGCAATGAGTATCCAACTCACGGCTTTAAGCTGCCGGGGCGGTATTTAATCCCCGCCTTTGCGTTGTTGGTATCATGTTACATGGTTACCAACTTTACCGCTGAAACACTGTTGCTGGGGACCTTTGTTGCCCTCCTGGCTGCGGCAGCCTACTTCTTCATTCAACGGGACGAGGAAGCGGATAAACGGCACGCTCAGTTTCTTGCGGCCCTTAAACAAGGGAAAAAGAAAAGTGACTGACTTGTACTTCATGGCCGGTCATGATACAATGACTATGGTAAATAACTCGTTGGAGTGAGCAGCAATGCTCGCTCTTTTTATTGCAAATAATATGGAGGTGAGAAGGATGAGTACAGTTACTGAGGCCGTTACGGATTTAGTAACCCCGATTCTTGATGAGCACCATTTTTACTTATACGACATTGAATTTGTGAAAGAGGGCAAGAGCTGGTATCTTCGGGTATACATCGACAAGGATGGTGGAATCACGCTTGATGATTGTGCAACCGTAAGCGATCAGCTAAGCGAGGCCCTGGATAACGTTGAACCCGACCCGATTCCGCAGGCCTATTTCCTGGAAGTTTCGTCACCCGGCGCTGAGCGGCCACTCAAAAATGAAGCTGACTACCAGCGGGCGGTTAACCACTATATCCATGTTTCCCTGTACCAACAAATTGCCGGCAAGAAAGTCTATGAAGGGACCTTAATGGAGCTATCCGATAAGGAAATGACCTTGGACTTTATGGATAAGACCCGGCACCGGCAAGTGGTAATTGACCGGAGCAAGGTGGCCAAAGCACGGTTAGCAATCAAGTTTTAATTAAAAGGAGTGTTCGAAGTGAGCAAGTCAAAAGTCAACAGCGAAATGATTGGCGCCCTAGACTACTTGGAAAAAGAAAAAGGGATCAAGAAGGAAGTCGTCATTGAGGCCTTGGAACAGGCTCTGGAATCTGCCTACAAGCAGAACTACGGTGATAAGAACGTTGAAGTTGAGTTCAACGCAACGACTGGGAATATTAAGGTCTACGCCGTCAAAACGATTACTGACGATGAAGAAAAAGTTGCTGCCGACAGCAACCAGTACATGAGCCTGGCCGAAGCCCGCAAGCTCCCCCATGGGCAGGGCTATGACGTTGACGATCAGATTCGGGAAGAAGTAACGCCCCGTAACTTCGGGCGGATTGCTGCTCAAACTGCTAAACAAGTTGTTATGCAACGGCTCCGTGAGGAAGAGCGGCGAATCGTTTATGATAAGTACAAGACCTATGAAAATGAAATCATCACCGGTGAAGTTTCCCGGGAAGATAAGCGGTTTACTTACGTTGACTTAGGCGACGGTGTTGAAGGGGCAATGGGCTTCCGCGATAAGATGCCAAATGAGCATTACCGTGTTCATGACCGGATTCAGGTTTATGTATCGAAGGTTAATGATGACCGGCGGGGACCACAGATTTACGTTAGCCGGACTGCTCCAGAACTGCTGAAGCGGCTCTTTGAACGCGAAGTTCCAGAAATCAAGGACGGGACGGTTCTGATCGAAAACATCGCGCGGGAGGCTGGCGACCGGGCTAAGGTTGCAGTGTACTCCAACGATGATAATATCGATCCAGTCGGCACCTGTGTCGGTCCTCGTGGCTCCCGGGTTCAGGCGATTGTGAACGAGTTAGATGGCGAAAACATGGATATCGTGGAATACGTTAAGGATCCGGCGAAGTTTATCGCGAACGCCCTTAATCCAGCCGAAGTATTGGATGTTATCTTTAACGATCCGGTAACGATTGAACGTGAGGATGGCGAAGAAGAACAAGAACGGTCCTGCACGGTGGTTGTTCCAGATGACCAGCTCTCCTTGGCAATTGGGAAGCGGGGGCAGAATGCGCGCCTAGCAGCCCGGTTGACTAAGTACAAGATTGATATCAAGTCAGCTTCGGAAATGGAAGAACTCCAGGCCCAGGCAGAAACTGCCGAAGACCAGTCAACTACTGATGACCAGCCGCTGGTTGATGAAAACGACCAACCAGCCGATGAAGAATAATTGAGCAATGGGGTGAAAAAATGAAAAAGAGAAAAGTACCAATGCGCAAGGATATCGTCACGGGGGAAATGATGCCCAAGCGGCAACTAATTCGGGTTGTGAAGAACAAGGAAGATGAGGTTTCCCTAGATCCAACTGGTAAGAAGGCGGGGCGTGGCGCCTACATCGCCGTGGACGTAGAGATTGCTAAGCGGGCGAAGGCGGAAAAGACCTTTGAAAAAGCCTTCCATGTTAAACTAGATGATGAGTTTTATGATGAACTAATCAAGTACACTGACCACTTACAGGCCCGTCAAGAGTTATTTGGCAACGATGGCAAAAAGTAACGATCAGCAGGTACTGAGCTTACTCGGACTGGCCCGTCGCGCGCGCCAACTGGTAAGTGGAGAAGCAATTGTTTTAAAAAATATTCAAACTAATCAGGCAAAGTTTGTGTTTTTAGCAAAGGACGCGGGCAAGGCAACGAGCAAGAAGTTCACTGATAAGTGCCACACTTACCACGTGCCCTGCTCCCAAGAATTTACTAAAAGCCAGCTCAGTCAGGCAACGGGCCAATCACGGACCGTTATTGGTGTTGTCCAACCAGGTTTTGCAAGAAAGTTTGAGGAATTACTGAGAATGGAATAAGGAGAGTGAGCGTATGGCCAAAGAACGGATTTATGAACTAGCTAAAGAGCTCAAAATGCCAAGCAAGGGTCTCGTCAAGGTAGCAAACCAGCAGGGGATGAACATTAAAAGTCACATGTCGTCCGTCACGCCTGCTCAGGCCCAGAAACTGCGCGATGTAGTAAAGAACGGTGGTCAGCAGTCGAGCGCCAAGGCGGCCCCTAAACAACGGCCAGCAAAGAAGGATAGTCATAAGAAGCAGGCCCACGATAATTCTCACCAGGGTGCAAAGGGGAATCAGCAGCACCAAGCTAAGCGCCAACAGGAAGAAGAACGGCCACGGGAAGAACACCAGAACCGGCACAGTGAAAAGAAGCATGATGACAACCGCCGGAACCAGAATCATGGTGGCCGGTTTGGTGGCAGCCTGAACAACAACGACCGCCACGGCAAACGCTTCAACAAGAAGAACAAGAAGCGTAATAAGCATAATAAGGGAAATAACCGGATGCGGGAAGTGGCTCATAAACAGCCAACCCAGCGGAAGGACAAGCCGTTACCAGAAGTGCTGGAATACACCGAAGGGATGAACGCCCAGGATTTGGCTAAGCTGCTTCACCGGCCTTCTGCGGAAATCATCAAGAAGCTCTTTATGCTCGGCGTCATGATCAACCAAAACCAATCCCTGGATAAGGACACGATCGAGCTGCTGGCTACTGATTACGGGATCGAAGCCAAGGAAAAGGTTGAAGTTGATGTTTCAGATATCGATAAGATGTTTGAAGACGAGCAGCAAAATACTGCGCACCTGGTTAAACGGCCGCCAGTAGTTACCGTTATGGGACACGTTGACCATGGTAAGACGACCCTGTTGGATAAGCTGCGGCACTCCCACGTTACGGAACACGAAGCCGGGGGGATCACCCAGGAAATCGGTGCCTACCAAGTGCACTATAATGACAACCTGATTACCTTCCTGGATACGCCAGGACACGCCGCCTTTACTGAAATGCGTGCGCGGGGTGCTAACATCACCGATATTACTGTTCTGGTGGTGGCAGCTGATGATGGTGTTATGCCGCAAACTGTCGAAGCCATCCACCACGCCCAGGCTGCTAAAACCCCGATCATTGTGGCGGTCAACAAGATTGATAAGCCGGGCGCTAACCCGGACCGGGTAACGGAAGAATTGGCTAAGTACAACCTGATTCCAGAAGACTGGGGTGGGGACACCATCTTCGTCAAGATTTCCGCTAAGTTTGGCAAGAACTTGGACGAGCTGCTGGACATGATCCTGCTCCAGGCGGAAATGATGGAATTAACTGCCAACCCGGACCAAAACGCGGCCGGCTCCGTTGTTGAAGCCCGGTTGGATCAGGGACGGGGTTCAGTTGCCACCGTGCTGGTTCAACAAGGGACCCTTCATGTTGGGGACCCGATTGTTGTCGGCAATACCTTTGGTCGTGTGCGGACGATGACGAACGAAAATGGGCGCCGGATCAAGGCGGCAACCCCAGCGACCCCAGTGGAAATTACCGGCTTAAACGAAGTCCCAGAAGCTGGGGACCGGTTCGTGGTCTTTGATGATGAAAAGACTGCCCGGGCGGCCGGAGAAGAACGGGCTAAGCGGGCCCAGGATAAGGAACGGCAACGGACTTCTCACGTTACCCTTGATAACCTGTTCGCCACGATGAAGAAGGGGGAAATGAAGACCCTCCCAATTATCATCAAGGCGGATGTGCAAGGGTCTGTTGAAGCCCTCAGCCAGAGTCTGCAAAAGATCAAAGTTGACGGTGTCCGGGTCGATATTATCCACCAGGCCGTTGGTGCCATTAGTCAGAGTGACGTTACCCTGGCGGAAGCATCAAACGCCGTTATCATCGGTTTCAACGTTCGGCCAACACCAGTCGCCAAGTCCCTTGCCGACTCCAGCAACATTGATATCCGTCTCCACCGGGTCATCTACAACGCAATTGAAGAGGTTGAAGATGCCATGAAGGGGATGCTGGAACCAGTTTACGAGGAAGAAACGATCGGTGAAGTTGAAGTACGGCAGATTTACAAGGCTTCCAAGGTCGGGACAATTGCCGGGGGAATGGTTACTTCCGGTAAGATTACCCGGGACGCGAAGGTGCGGTTGGTTCGTGACGGCGTGGTCGTTTACGAAGGCGAACTGGGCAGCTTGAAACGGTTTAAGGATGACGTCAAGGAAGTCAAGTCCGGCTTTGAATGTGGTTTAACGATTGAAAACTATAACGACATTAAGGAAAATGACGTGATCGAAGCTTACCAAATGAAGGAAGTTCCGGTTAAGTAAGGAGGATATAAGTATGCCTAACAAACAATACCGGGTCGATCGGCTCGCCCAGCAAATTCAGCGGGAAGTCGATGATATTCTTTTGAAGCGGGTCCGGGATCCGCGGGTCCAAGGAGTTACGATTACCGGGGTTGACGTTACCGGTGACCTCCAGCAAGCAACGATTTATTACAGTATCCTATCTGATAAAGCATCGGAGATGGAAAAGGTGCAGGCGGGGCTGGATAAGGCGACTGGCCTGATTCGAAGTGAACTGGGCGCCCGGTTGAATATCTTCAAGACACCGGAAATTAAGTTTGAACGGGACAAGTCTGTAGCTTATGGGAGTCGGATTGACCAGTTGATCAACCAGCTTCACAAGCAGGACAAGTAGTCCGAAAAAGGGAGCGGGATGGCCGAGCTCAGCCCAGCCCCCTTTTAAAATACATACGGAGGAATGCGGAAAATGGACGGAATTATTCCTTTATACAAAGAACGGGGGATGACCAGTTTTGACTGTGTCAGCCGCTTGCGGCGCATCCTCAAGACTCGTAAAATCGGCCATTCTGGTACGCTTGATCCATCGGTTGATGGGGTCTTGCCGATCTGCGTGGGTACTGCTACCAAAGCAGTTGAATACTTGATGCAGAGTGGCAAGGTTTACCAGGGGGAGTTGGTGATTGGTCGGGCCACGGAGACGGAGGATTTTGATGGTCAGGTGATTGAACAGGCACCAGTGAAAGCAGCCATCAGTGACGAAGCGGTCACCGCGGCGATGACCAAGCTAACCGGCGAGATTACCCAGGTTCCCCCCATGTATTCAGCAGTTAAAGTTAACGGTAAGCGGCTGTATGAGTATGCCCGTGCAGGAGAAACGGTGGACCGGCCGGCCCGTCACGTCACGATTACCGACTTTACGCTAATCCGCAACCACTACGACCAAGCACAACAAGAGCAGCACGTCTTTTTTAAGGTTGCTTGCTCGAAGGGTACCTATGTGCGGACCTTAGTGGTCGACCTTGCCCGGCAACTAGGCTATCCGGGGGCAATGAAGTGGTTGACCCGCCTGGAGAGTGGCGGCTTCACAATTGATCAGACCCTCAGTTTAGCGGATGTACAGGACGCGGTGGCTAGCCAAACGATGAAACGCTACCTCTACCCGCTTGACTATGCGTTGAAGGATTATCCGGTCGTTGAGCTGACGGAAAAGCAGTGGCGGGCAGTTCAAAATGGCGGCTGGCTGCCAGCCGCGGAGCTTCCTTTGGCGGCCGCGGAGGTCGTCCTGAAATATGATCACCAGGTGAAGGCGCTGTATCACCGGGATACCGACCACTATAAGCCGACGAAAATGTTTTCTGTGAACTAGGAGGGACCAGGTTGCGAGTAATTAAAATTCACCACCCGTTAAATCACCAGTTGGTTCCGGACGGGCCGGTTGTGCTGGCGATGGGCTTTTTCGATGGTGTCCACCGGGGCCACCAGGAAGTGATTGGAACTGCTAAGAAGATTGCACAGGAACGGAATCTGCCCCTGGCAGTCCTCACCTATGATCACGCGCCCGGAATCGTTTACCACCAGTATCCAGCTGGCTTTGACTACCTGTCGACTACCAAGCGGAAGTTAGAATTATTAGAAGAGCTGGGCGTGGACTTGGTCTACCTTGTTAGTTTCACCTCGGCCTACGCCAGTTTGTCACCCGAGGACTTCGTTACGGACTACTTACAGGCTTTTCACAGCCAGGTGGTAGTGGCTGGTTTTGACCATACCTATGGTACGAAAGATGTTGCGACGATGGAACGGCTGCCAATGTATGCTGCTGGCCGGTTCGAAGTGGTCACGGTTCCCAAGTTTACGTTAAGTGGTCAATCAGGTGCCAAGGTTGGTTCACGGCAAATTCGTCAGCTAATCGCTACGGGGCAGGTAGGAGCAGCTAATACGGCTCTCGGTTACCGCTATCAGACCAGCGGCCTGGTTGTCCATGGACTGGCGCGGGGCCGGACCCTGGGGTTCCCAACTGCCAATATTGAGGCTCCACAAGAAGAGCTGATTCCTGGAATCGGTGTTTACGCGGTGGAAGTAAAAGTCGGTGATCGTTGGTACGGCGGCATGGCGAGTGTTGGCCATAACATCACCTTTGGCAAGGCGGCGAAGTTAACGGTGGAAATTTACCTTTTTGACTTTAAGCAAATGATTTATGGTGAGGAGGTTAGAGTTCGGTGGTACCAGTACCTGCGTGGCGAAGAAAAGTTTGCCGGTGCTGACGAACTCGTTGCTCAAATGCGCCATGATGAGACGAATGCACGCCGGGTCCTAGCCGATGCTTCGCGGTCTGACTGGCCGTTAGAGTAAACAAAAGTGGGAGCAGGAAAGGACTAGCTTGCCTAGTTCGTTTTCCCACTCCCGTTGACACAGAGTTGGCGTTATCTTTGTAATTAGTAAGAACTAGCAAGGGGCTGGGAATTAACTCAGTCTCTTTACTGTTTTAAAGATAAAAATGCAACAGCGCAGCAACCCCAAATAGGCTAGCTGTACGTCAAAAGACAAATGCCTAAAATCAGCTTGCCAGCCGATTTTAGGCATTTTTTCTCATACTCTTTTTTAATGGCGACTGGCCCGGTGGCTGCCGCTTTGATGAATTTTATGAACCTGGCGTTTGAACTTGGGCGTTTGGTCGCTGACCAATTTGAAATGCCGGAGCTTGAAGTTGAACGGCCGGCCGGAAAGGCGAATCGTAGTCCAGCGGCGCATGGCAGCGCTCAAATTAGAAAGGTCTTCTAGCTGGGCCTGCTGCCCTTCCTTAACCGCGGCATCATGGATATCACTGCCAAGGCGAAAGATAAGGTTATTGTGATAATTGAGTAACTCCTGGGTAAGCGGGGCATTGCGGTAGCTGTTAAAGAGTTTTTGGATAAGGAGCAATGCTTCCCGGGTATTTTGTGGTTGAATGTAACGTTCTTCCTGCTTCACGATAAAACTTCCTTTTGTAGTTTGACATTCCTTGACTTTTAGACGGGGGATTGGTATATTATAAATTGTGTTTAGCACTTAGCCCTAACGAGTGCTAAAAGGGGATGTGATCAAAATGCTAACACAGCGACAAAAAAAGGTCCTGCAAGCGATTGTACGTCAATATACCTCAACGGGTCAACCGGTTGGTTCTAAGCACCTGGCCGAACGGTTACCGTTTAAGGTTAGTTCGGCGACAATCCGCAATGAAATGGCCGTTCTGGAGGATCAAGGCTTAATTGCTAAGGAGCACTCATCTTCTGGCCGTGTTCCATCAAAGACGGGTTATCGTTATTACGTTGACCATCTGTTGGATCCGGGAGCGGTAACGGATAACGATTTAGTCGTCATCCAAAACTCATTGGGGACCAGTTTTCAAAAAATTGATGAGATTGTCTCGCATTCGGCTGACATTTTATCCGACTTGACCTCATACACCGCGTTTACGCTAAAGCCAGAGCAAGCCGATGTACGTTTGAGCGGGTTCCGCGTTGTCCCACTGGGAAATCGGAAGGTAATTGCCATTCTGGTTACTGATAGTGGGGAAGTGGAGAGTCAGTCCTTTACCTTGCCACGTGATTTTGACACGGAGGCTTTGCAGGCAGTCGTCCGGATGATCAATGACCAACTGGTCGGCTTGCCGCTGGCAGAGGTGCTCAAGCGGCTGAGTGACGATATTCCCGTGCGGGTGATGCACTATATGCACAGCACGAACGGTTTCCTGGACCTGTTTGACAACGTGGTTTCACGGGCAGCCCGGGAGCGGTTCTTTGTGGGCGGGCGTCTAAATATTTTAGGCTTTTCCAATAACCAAGATCCGCAAGCACTTCAGGCACTGTATAGCTTGCTAGACCGCAACGATGAACTGTCGCACCTTCTCGAAGCTGATTCGACGGATAATAAAGACATTAACGTTAAGATCGGCTCGGAGATTTCCAAGGACCAGGTCTTGAACGATTACAGCCTGATTACGGCCAAGTATAATGTTGACCAGTATGGGAAGGGAATTATCGCCGTTTTGGGACCGACCCGGATGCCATATTCACGGACAATCGGAATTGTGAATGCTTTTCGCCAAGAACTAGCAAAGCGGTTGCTTGATTTTTACCGCCATTATTACGATTCATAGGAGGCGAGTCATTTGGCAGAAGAAAAAAAGAAAGACCAGCAGGAAGCGGCTGCTCAACAGAAGCCTGAGAAAGATTCAAAGTCTGACCAGGCAAAACACCATGAGCAGTGTCATCACCGCTGTGAAAAGCTGCAAAAAGAAATTGATGACTTAAAAGCCCAGTTAGCAGATAAGGATGATAAGTACCTGCGTGCGGAAGCGGAAATTCAAAACATGACTAACCGCTTTAAAAAAGAACGCGCCCAGATTCTGAAGTATGATGGTCAGGATCTCGCCAAGAGTGTTTTGCCCGTCTTGGATAACCTGAAGCGGGCATTGAACATTGAAGTTACCGACGAAAATGGTCAGCAGCTTAAAAAGGGGATTCAGATGGTTCACGACCACCTGATCAAGGCCCTGACCGACCACGGGATTACTGAGATTCCTGCCGAGGGGGAAACCTTTGATCCGACTCTGCACCAGGCAGTGCAAACTGTCCCGGTTCAAGATGACCAGAAGCCAGAGACGGTGGTCAAGGTCCTCCAAGCTGGTTACCAGCTCAAGGACCGGGTCTTGCGCCCAGCAATGGTTGTTGTTGCACAATAAATTAATTTAAGAGAGGGAATAAACAATGGCAAGTAACAAGATTATTGGTATTGATTTAGGTACTACTAACTCCGCCGTTGCCGTTATGGAAGGTAACGAACCGAAGATTATTACTAACCCAGAAGGAAGCCGGACAACGCCATCCGTTGTTTCATTTAAGAACGGTGAAACGCAAGTTGGTGAAGTTGCCAAGCGGCAAGCAATTACGAACCCAAACACGATTTCTTCCATTAAGAGTCACATGGGCGAAGCCGGCTACACGGTTGAGATTGATGGCAAGAAGTACACGCCACAAGAAATTTCAGCAATGATTCTGCAATACCTCAAGAAGTACGCTGAAGACTACATCGGTGATACGGTTGATAAGACGGTTATCACCGTGCCAGCATACTTCAACGATGCCCAGCGGCAGGCGACTAAGGACGCTGGTAAGATCGCTGGCTTGGACGTTAAGCGGATTATCAACGAACCGACTGCTTCTTCTTTGGCTTACGGCCTGGACAAGAAGGATAAGGATGAAAAGATCCTGGTTTACGACCTTGGTGGTGGGACTTTTGATGTTTCCATCCTGGAATTAGGGGACGGGGTCTTCCAAGTTCTCTCAACCAACGGTGATACTCACCTGGGTGGGGATGACTTTGACCAAAAGATCATGGACTGGTTAATCGATGGCTTCAAGCAAGAGCATGGCGTGGACCTGTCCCAAGACAAGATGGCTCTGCAACGGTTGAAGGACGCTGCTGAAAAGGCCAAGAAGGACCTTTCCGGTGTCCAAGAAGCCCAAATCAGCCTGCCATTTATCTCCTCTGGTGAAAATGGCCCACTGCACTTGGAAAAGAGTTTGACCCGGGCACAATTCAACCAACTGACTAACGACCTGGTTGAACGGACGAAGCAACCAGTACTGAACGCCTTGAAGGATGCCGACCTGTCATTTGATGACATCGACGAAGTTATCCTCAACGGTGGTTCAACCCGGATTCCAGCCGTTCAAGAAATGGTTAAGGAATTGACCGGCAAGGAACCAAACCACTCCATCAATCCTGATGAAGCCGTTGCCCTTGGTGCTGCTATCCAAGGTGGGGTTCTGACTGGTGACGTGAAGGACGTTGTGTTGCTGGATGTTACGCCACTCTCCCTTGGGATTGAAACCATGGGTGGGGTCTTCACGAAGCTGATTGACCGGAACACGACCATCCCAACTTCCAAGAGTCAGATTTTCTCAACGGCTGCTGATAACCAATCCGCCGTTGACATCCACGTTCTCCAGGGTGAACGGCCAATGGCTGCTGACAACAAGACCTTAGGGAACTTCCAGCTGACAGATATTCCTGCTGCTCCTCGTGGTGTTCCTCAAATCAAGGTTACCTTTGATATCGACAAGAACGGGATTGTGAACGTTTCTGCTGAAGATCAGGGTACCCACAAGAAGCAAAACATCACGATTAAGTCCAACTCTGGTCTGAGCGATGAAGAAATCGAGCGGATGAAGAAGGATGCTGAGGAACACGCCGAAGCCGACAAGAAGAAGAAGGAAGAGGTTGACCTGAAGAACGAAGTCGACCAAGAACTCTTCCAAGTCGACAAGACCTTGAAGGAAGTCAAGGGCAAGGTTCCAGAAGACGACATCAAGAAGGCCGAAAGTGCCCGTGACGACCTGAAGAAGGCTAAGGAAAGCGGCAACCTGGACGACATGAAGGCCAAGAAGGATGCTTTGAACAAGGTTATCCAAGACCTGAGTGTTAAGCTGTACCAGCAGGCTCAAGGAGCACAAGGCAACGCTCAGGGTGGTCCTCAACCAAACGGTGGTAACGCTGGCAACAATAATGGTGACAGCAAGGGTGATGATAACACCGTTGATGGTGACTTCAAGGATGTTACTCCGGATGACAAGAAGTAATTAATTGCTTAGTAAAAGCCAAAGGCCAATCAGACAGGACTTTGGCTTTTACTTTCTGTTCATACTTATGGTATAACTAAACAAGCAATTAAGTGATGAGGGATAATCAATGGCAGAAAAGAACTATTATGATGTTTTAGGGGTATCAAAGGATGCTTCTGAGGCAGATATTAAACATGCTTACCGACGCTTGGCAGCGAAGTATCACCCGGACGTCAACCATGAACCGGGGGCGGAGGAAAAGTTTAAGGATATTAACGAAGCCTACGAAGTACTGAGCGACTCACAAAAGCGGGCCCAGTATGACCAGTTTGGGACGACCGGGCAACAAGCAGGCCAAGGTTTTGGTGGCTTTAATGGTGCCGGTGGCTTTGGCGGTCAAGGCTTCGGAGGTGCCGGCGGCTTCGAAGATATCTTTAGTCAATTCTTTGGTGGCGGCGGTCGAGCGCGTCAAGATCCAACAGCACCGCGTCCTGGCCGGGACTTGCAGTATGCAATGACCTTAAAATTTATGGATGCGATCTTTGGTAAGACGACGACAATCAAATATGACCGTGACGCCCAGTGTAAGACCTGCCACGGCACAGGCGCTAAGCCGGGCAAGTCGGCTAGTACCTGTCAGCGTTGTGGCGGGAGCGGGGTCGTCGTGACCGTTCGCCAAACGCCACTTGGCAACATGCAGACCCAGACTACCTGTCCTGAATGTAACGGGACTGGGAAGGTAATCAAGCCAGAAGACCGTTGTGATACCTGTCACGGTTCTGGTCACGTTCACGAAAAGCACGAGCTGGAGGTTAAGGTTCCAGCTGGGGTGGACGATGGTCAGCAGATGCGGTTGCAGGGGCAGGGGGATGCCGGTGAAAACGGTGGTCCCGCTGGTGATCTCTACATTATCTTCCGGGTGACGCCAAGTCGGGAATTCCGGCGTGAGGGGACGAATATTTACGTCGACCAGGACATTTCCTTTGCCCAGGCGGCCCTCGGTGATGAGGTCCAAGTCAAGACGGTTCATGGTGACGTTAGCCTCAAAGTGCCGGCGGGGACCCAATCGGAAACTAATTTCCGCCTGCGTGGCAAGGGTGTTCCGTTCCTTAATGGCAAGGGAACCGGGGATGAACACGTCACGATCCACGTTAAGACCCCGAAGAACCTCAATAAGCGGCAGCGGGAGGCCATGATGGCGTTCGCGGCAGCTAGTGGTGAAGATGTTAAGGGGGTCAAAAAGTCCGTCCTGGATAAACTGAAAGATGCCTTTGAAGACCGGTAAATAGTAAAACGGGATAGCTGCCTAATTGATGGGGCTATCCCGTTTTACTTATTTTGCTAATTCTGAGTGGTTTTTGTTATACTAATCTTAGTATTTTCGTAGAAAGTAGTGAATAAACATGACGATGAGCTTAGATGAGATGAAAGAGCGGCAAAAGCGTATCCGCAACTTCTCAATTGTCGCCCACATCGACCACGGGAAGTCGACGCTGGCGGACCGGATCCTAGAAATGACCGATTCCATCAGTAAGCGGGAGATGAAGGATCAGATACTTGATGATATGCCACTGGAACGAGAACGGGGCATCACGATTAAGCTAAACGCCGTTGCCCTGACCTACCATGCCAAGGATGGGCAAGACTACATCTTCCACCTGATTGACACCCCGGGACACGTCGACTTCTCCTATGAGGTTTCCCGGTCACTGGCGGCCTGTGAGGGGGCTGTACTGGTGGTGGACGCAACCCAGGGGGTAGAAGCCCAGACCCTGGCAAACGTCTACCTGGCGATTGACAACGACCTGGAAATTCTGCCGGTCATCAATAAGATTGACCTGCCATCCGCGGATGTCGAGGGAACAAAGAAGCAGATTGAAGATGAAATTGGATTGGATACCGATGAAGCGGTTGACGTCAGTGCGAAAACTGGTTTAAACGTTGACCAGGTCCTGGAAAAGATTGTCCAGGATGTGCCAGCGCCAACTGGTGATCTGACGGCACCGCTAAAGGCCCTGATTTTTGACTCCAAGTACGATGACTACCGGGGGGTCGTACTGAGTGTGCGGGTCTTTGAGGGGACCGTGAAGAAGGGTGATAAGATTCGCCTGATGAACAGTGGGACCGAATACGAGGTTGCCGAGGTCGGGATCAACTCACCGAAGCCCCTGGCCCGGGACGTCCTGATGGCGGGGGACGTTGGCTACATCACTGCAGCCATCAAGGATATCAAGGATACCCGGGTCGGTGATACCGTCACGGACGCCAATAACCCGACTGACAAACCGCTGGAGGGGTACCGGCAGATGACGCCGATGGTCTACGCTGGGCTGTACCCGACCGATAATGCCAAGTTTAACGACCTCCGGGAGGCCTTGGAGAAGCTGCAATTGAATGACGCGGCGCTGACCTTTGAACCGGAAAGCTCCCAGGCCCTCGGTTTTGGCTTCCGTTGCGGCTTTTTGGGACTGCTCCACATGGACGTGGTTCAGGAACGCTTGGAGCGGGAGTTTAACCTGGACTTGATTACCACGGCACCGTCAGTAACCTACCACGTTGATCTGGCAGACGGTTCGACGGTTGAGGTGGAAAACCCGGCCGAGATGCCCGATGCCTCGTCAATTAAGGATATTAAGGAACCGTTTGTTAAGGCCTCCATCATGGTGCCGAATGATTATGTCGGCCCAGTAATGGAGCTCTGCCAGCGTAAACGGGGGATTTTTGAAACGATGGAGTACCTGAGTGACACCCGGGTTAACGTGATTTATCACATTCCATTGTCTGAAATCATCTTTGACTTCTTTGATAAGTTGAAGAGCTCGACCCGGGGATATGCCTCGCTGGATTATGAGATTGATGACTACCGACCAAGCAGCCTGGTGAAGATTGATATCTTACTGAATGGTGATAAGGTTGATGCGTTGAGCTTTATTGCCCACAAGGACTTTGCGGCCGAGCGGGGGCGGGAAATCACTTCCAAGCTCAAGAAGATTATTCCCCGGCAAAACTTCGAAATCCCAATTCAGGCGGCAATTGGTTCTAAAATTATTGCCCGGACCAACATCAAGGCCTACCGGAAGGACGTTACGGCCCGAATTCACACCGGGGACCCAGACCGTCGGGCCAAGCTGCTGGAGAAGCAGAAGCGTGGTAAGAAGCGGATGAAGGCCGTCGGGAGGGTTGACATCCCTCAGGAAGCCTTTATGGCCGTCCTCAAGACCGATGAAGAGGTTGAGGTTGAGGGGAAGTAAATATTCTAAATACGAGCAAGTTATTCCTGATGAAGAGAATAACTTGCTCGTATTTTTTATCTTCAATTGTCGTTTACAAGCAATCCACCACTACTTTAGTGAGGGACCCGTCCTGCCACTGCGGGGCGAGCTCAGCGAGGCGGTCCCAAAAGGCTGGTTGCTTAGCCTGGTCGAGAATTTCGTAGGTAAGTGGTGTAACGTTGCTGATGATAATGTCCCCATCGTCATCAACGGTTCCCGTGAAGACTCCTTCGTGAAGCAGTTCTATAAAAATCTTATCAGTGACTTGGCCCCAGTCAGTATCTCGGTACTTGTTGACAATCGCCGCAAACTTTTGGTTGTTCTTGCTCATGTCGTTGAAAATCACCTTATCGTAGTTAGGAATTGAGTGGGCGGCCTTATCAACGATTGCGAAGTAGGTAAATAAGTAGTCTTTAGTATCCATCGTCCGTACTCCTTTTAACTTTTAAGACTATTATAGCTAATCTTGCCGTGATTAAGAACCGCCCCGGGACGATTTAAATAAAACTAGCGGCTAAGAATAAATTCAGGTATAATTAAACCGAACATATGTTTTTGATGGAGGAACAGGATGGCTGAACAACAACGACTTCAAGAAGCAGGGTATGCCCCGATTCACTTTTCGTCACTTTTTCCAATTTCACAGTATATTATGGTCGGTCAAAATCTTAACGGGCCAGCTGCTGCTCCGGTCGGCAGGGCGAAGGCAGCCCCGGTGGAAAGCCTTACCCAGTTGCGGGCGGTCCTCAATGGTTCTGCCCGATTACTAATCCTTGATTTAGAATTCTTTCAAGCCGGCAACCAGAACCACATTTTCCAGTTAGCAGGACGAATATATGGTCAAGCTGAAAAGTTCAATTACTACTTTTTTAATAGCCAGCAGACGGAGACCCGTCAGCTGCAATTCCTGCGCCGTTACGATGTTCCTTTTTCTCAGGCACAGCAGTATACCGTTAAGCACCAGTTGCCACGGATTATCAATCTGGTCGCCAGCCTGGCTCCCGACTATCTCGTCAGTTGGGATAATAGTCAGGATTTTAAGGCCTTGCAACGGGCCGCTAATCGGCTTGCGCTTCCTAAGCAAAACCGCTTTTGGAATACTATCCAGGCAATTGACCTGGAAAAATTAGTGGCCCAGCAAGTTTGGAATGGACAAAAGGCACTGGGGCTGAAAAAGATGTGCCAGCTCTTGAACCTGCTGCCGTTTAAGTTCCACCAGGCTCAGCATGATGTCCGGGCAATTGAGGCTATTTTGAAATTCTATTCACTTGATTTAAGTCGGGAGTTATTGCTATAAAAAAGCCCCCGGACGTTTTAAACGTTCAGGAGCTTACAATTACTTTTGCCAATTAATTAGGCGATTGTTATTTTTGCTGCTTTGACCGATTAGCTGGTTATTCAGGTAGACCTTAGTCTGGATGCCCTTGTGGATATCACCTTCCGCTAGTTTTTCTTGCTGGTCGTCCATTAGGGTGCCCAAAATGCCGTTTTGCATTGTGTCAATTAACAAGTCACGACGAGGCTTAGATAGTTGGTAAAAGTCGTCATTAACAGTGATTTTGACGCGATTATTCCCACGGTATTCAATTGCCTTGATGCTGGTAAAGCCTTGGAACTGTTTGTCGTTAGACTCGTATTGCTGGCAGTTAGCCAGGTAGTTGGCGATGTCACGGTTAGCGATATCGATATTTTCGCGGCTGGCAGCGGCCACGGTCGGGATAGTCAATCCGGAATTAATGGCTACTGTACTAGCTCCAGCAATAGAAAGGCAAGCTAAAGCAATTCCACAAATGTTAGTAAATTTTCTCATCTTTTTTCCTCCAATCAAACATGTCTATTATGACGATTTTAATAGCAGCGGGCAAGGGAAATTGGTCAAAATTCCTTTTTATTTTTAGTAAAGTTCGCTAAAATAGCCACTGGTGATTAAAGTGACAGAAAATGAACAAAAACAAAACTTAGTCCGGCAGCGGATGCAAAAATTACAGGAGAAGGAAGCCAATGAATTTAAGGAGCACCTGGATAACCTCAACGATGGGGTGATTGCAATCATCCTAACCGTAATGGTTTTAGAGGTTCCTTTACCAAGTCAGGCTGGCGTGTCTTACCGTAATTTCATGGGGTCGATTTTTATTTTCCTGGTGAGCTTCTTCGTGGTCGCTAACTTTTGGTATGACTTGAACCGGCTCCTCCTGGTCTTAAACCGGGTGACGAAGAAGATGATTATTAATGACTTCATCTTTCTGGCAGCATTGTCGGTGATCCCAATGTTAACCAAGTGGATGATGCTCCGGCCCAGCAGTCTGGCTGTGTTTGACTACGGGATTGCCTACTTCATTGCTAACTTAATGAAAATGATTATCTCGGCTAACGCTTGGGAGGAGTTTTTCAATGAAGTTGATGGTAGTCCAAAGATGTACTCTCTACGGTGGGGGCGACGGCTAGTAATCGTTTTAGCCCTTAACCTGCTGCTGATTTTTCTAGCGTATGTGATGCCGCGGTGGGTTCTGCTGGCCTACCTGCTACTAACGATCTATAACTTTTTCTACCCTGAAAAAACGATTGTTGACCAAAAGATCAGTTAACCGAAGAGAATACGGCAACGGCCAGTTACGACTTTGCCTTGCCGATACTCGGTAGGAAGTGTAAAATATTATTTTGTGAAAGCGATTACAGGAAAGTGAGCGATATTAATGAACGGTTTTAGCGGTGAGTTCTTCGGAACGCTAATTTTGATTTTAATTGGGTGTGGCTGTTCCGCCAGTGTTAACCTCAAGAAAAATTATGCTACGGGAAGCAACTGGTGGTTTGTGTGCGCCAGCTGGGGCCTGGCAGTAACAATGGGTGTTTACGTCGCGGGCTTTTTAGGTTCCCAAGGGCACCTGAATCCAGCCGTGACGATTCCCTTTGCCATCTACGGTCTTTTTCCTTGGCACCAGGTCTTGCCATACCTGGCCGGTCAATTTCTCGGCGCCTTTGTTGGTGCAGTTTTGGTGGTTATTCAATACTATCCCCAATTCGCGGCAACTAAGTCGAGAGAGGGGAATACCGTGGGGATTTTTGCTACCCGGCCGGCAATTAAGTCGCCGCTGTTTAATTTCTTGTCGGAGGTAATCGCCACCTTTGCCTTTATCTTTATCCTGCTTAACCTTGGTAATTTTACCGTAGGGATTAAGCCCTTCATTGTCGGCCTAGTTATTACCGTCATTGGGACGGGATTAGGTTCAACCACTGGGTTTGCACTGAATCCGGCCCGGGACTGGAGCCCGCGGTTTGCCTATACCGTTTTGCCGGTGCCTAATAAGGCAGGGGCAGAATGGTGGTATGCCTGGGTTCCAATGTGCGGTCCGCTGTTTGGGGGCCTCCTCGCCTGTGCTTTAGAAAATATGGTTGCTTAGCCTGTAAATGATGAAACGGCCACCATCAGCTTTTGCTGATAGTGACCGTTTTGTTTTGCTAGCTGGCTTTCCCAGCCGCAAGGGGTACTAATTTGAAATTATGCTTGGGGCTGACGTGTCCGTAAGACCACTAGGATGACTACCATATTAATCAGCAGAGTCAGGCCAGTGACCGCAAATACCATTGGGTAGTTGAACAGACCGGAAATGACCGAGCCAATGAGAGAGCCCATCACAGCCCCAACAGCTTGAAAGGATTGGTTGACACTGAAGATCCGCCCAAACGCTTCCGCCGGAACGTCCAGGGTAAGAACAGTTTGGATAGCCGGATTGAGGGCGGCATTGGCCAGGCCGAGCAGGAACCGCCAAAAAGCTAGCGACCAGGCAGAGTGGGTAAAGGTCATTGGAATGAACAGTACAAAGGCCACCATCAGCCCTGTACGCAGAACGACTTTCGGCCCGATCCGGTCCATCGTGTGCCCAACCTTCGAAGCGGCAATTAGCGTTCCCAGTCCCGGAGTGGCAGCAACGATTCCGGCAACCAGCGCGACGTTGCCCTGGTTATGCATTAAGGATTTAACGTACAGACTAATAATCGGTGTAATTGACATTGATGATGAAATAACAACCATTGTCGTGAAGAACGTCGCGATAATGACCCCGGGGTTATCAAGCTCTTGGAAAATTTGGCGGAGCGGTTTCATCTTTTCCTTTTTGATCGGCTTAAAGTGTTCCTTCGCTAAGAGGGAAGTGCCAACGAAGTTCAGAAACATTAGGCCCCCGGTGATGAAAAACGGGATCCGGTAGCCAAACGCCCCGGAAAGCACCCCGCCGAGCAGGGGGCCAACCAGGTTGCCGGCAACCCCGGCGGTTGCCATGGCTGACATTACCCAACCAGAGTGGGAACGAGGCGTTTCGCCTGCCATCAGGGCCGTGGCGTTATTGATATAACCCGAAAAAGCTCCCTGCAAGAAGCACAGACCAACAATCATCCAAACACTTTGCGCGAGTCCCACACAGAAAATGGTAATGGCCATGACCCCGGCAGCCCGCATACACATCAATTTACGTCCTTTCCGGTCCGCCAGGTTTCCCCACAGCGGCGAAACGATTGCCTGGCTGACAAAGGTTGCGGCAAAGGCGAGACCAGAATAAATATTTAGCTGAAAGCGGGAAAAGTTTCCCAGTTCGTTAATAAACAGCGAGATAAACGGCATGGTCATCGAATAGCCAGCCCCAGTAATAAAGGAACCGAGCCACATGGTATAAAAGGTTCGGTGCCAGCCGCTTGGATAATGTTCTTCCTGTTCGCTTGTCTCCATCTTTGTTCCCCATCTCCTCCAAATTTAATCTTGCTTATTGTAACAGAAATTAGCGGCGCTTACTAATCGATAGGTAGTGACCAAAAGTGATTAGCATCAGGAAAATCAAAATGACGGTGATCCACATGGACAACCGGATCCCGGCAACCGGGGTCTGAGGGATCCCAGAAATAACTACCAGCATGGTGACCGATACGGCTCCGGCGACCTGACGGAGGGTATTGTTAAGTGCTGTTCCGTGACTGTTTTCTGATTGGGAAAGGGCGGAAAATGCTTCAGAAAGGGCGGGGCTGAAGACAAATGCATTCCCAACCATGCGGACCGCGTAGACAATGGTCAGAACCACGACTGAAGAGTGGGATGACAGCGTAACCAGGGGGTAGGAGGCGACAATCATTAGTATTCCACCAGTAATGATTAGCCACTTGGGGCCGTACTGGTCATAAAGGCGCCCAATGTAGGAAGCGGTGAGTCCGTTGCAAATTGCTCCTGGCAGGAGGATCAGCCCGGAGGCAAAGCTCCCCATCCCTAAGACGTTTTCGGTAAAAATAGGGATTAGCTGTTCGGTTCCCAAAAGAATCATGAAGGCGAAAATCCCAACGAGGGTCATTAAGCGAAAGGACGAGTATTTAAAAATCTGGACCTTTAACATTGGGTTAGTCAGGTGGAGTTGACGGTGAACGAATAGGGCAATGATAATCAAACCGCTAACCAGCATTGCCCAGCCGGCGGCCAGGTTAAGTTCAAAGACCGTCAAACTACCTAGGGCCAGGCCAGACCCGATGAGTGAAACAAGGACGGAGAGGTAGTCAATTTTAATCTCACGTGGCGTAGAGAAGTTTTGCAACTTAAAGTAACCGATGATAAAGACGAGCACCATGAACGGCAAGACGCTGATGAACAGCCACCGCCAGGGGAGTACCTGGAGGATGAAACCGGCAAGGGTCGGCCCGATTGCCGGGGCCGTGGAAATGACGAGGCTGGAGAGTCCTAAAATGGAGCCCCGTTTTTCAATTGGGTAGATGGAAATCATGGTGGTCATCTGAAATGACATTAGCATTCCACTCGCGGCCGCCTGAATCAACCGTGCAAGGAGGAGCGAATAGAAGTTAGTCGCTAGGCAGCCAATCGTTGTTCCGATAATAAAGGCGCCAATCGTCCACAGGAAGACGTGCCGGTTGGTAAACTTATCGTACATGTTGGATGAAAGTGGCGTAACGATTCCGATGATTAGGGTGTAACCGGTGGTCAGCCACTGGACAGCGTTCAGTGAAACGTGAAGCTCATGCTCAATTACCGGTAGGGCAGTCACCATCATCGTTTGGCTAGCGAGACTAACGAAAGCTGATAGCAAGAGAATCGCGGTGATTAACCGTCGTGTTCGCGGGGTAATGGTGGTTGATGATTGTGGCACAGTTGCAAGTTCCTTTCTGGTGTTAAATTACCCCTCCAACTTTACCACTGCTATTTTGACATTTCTAATGGAAATTATATCTTGAGCGGTTTAGGCCATTATCTGGTATCATATTCAATGACGAGAAAAAGGAGGAATCACGGCTTGAGAACACGAATTGCAGTTTTTTCTGATGTCCATGGAAACTTCAGTGCTTTTGAGGCGATGTATCAAGACAGCCTAAAACAAGGTGTCGACCAGTACTGGTTTATCGGCGACCTCTTGATGCCAGGCCCCAGTGTACTCAAGGTTTGGAACCTATTTGAAAAAATCGCTCCCCAAGTGGTTGTCCGGGGCAATTGGGACGACCTGGTCGTGCGGGGTGCCCGGGGACTGATGGATACTGAGAAGCCTTCCCATGTCTACTTTGCCCGGCTGGCCCAATATGTTGCGCAGCACGGCTCAACGGACCTGATTGATAGTTTAGCCAGTTGGCCCTTGCACGTGACGAAACAGGTGGGGCCGTTAAACTTTGGTATTTCCCATAACCTGCCGAAACTGAATATGGGCCAGGACCTCTTCCCCACGAAACCGACAGCTAACTTTGATCGTCTTGTCAACGTTGAGAGTGAGCAGCCGGTGGATGTTGCCGTCTATGCGCATGTTCACCACCAGCTGCTGCGGTATGCTGATGATGAACGAATCATCCTCAACCCGGGTGCGGTGGGGGAACCATTTAACCACTGGCCTGGATTGCAAAGGGATCTACGGGCCCACTACCTAATTCTCGAGGTCGACGACCAGGGATTAGCAGAGACCAGTTTTCGTCACGTCGGTTATGACCGAATGGTAGAAAGTACCCGGGCCCATAGCGATGCACTTCCTTACGCGGAGCTGTACCAGCGAATGATGAAGACGGGATTAGCTTACACCCATGATGATGAGCTGCTCCGCCAGTTCAACGATCGCTACCACTACGCGGACGAGTACCGGCAATTTGCAGATCAAAAATTGCGGTGAGGCAAATTACTTGCAAATGGTCAGTGAATATCAGATAATCTAGTTGAATAGTTTCGCAAATGTTGATTTTAGCTGTTAGTCGTTATTGTTTATAATCACTATTAATAAGGAGATAACAACTTACATGGCAAAAAAATCTAAGATTGCTAAATTACACCACCAAGAAGCGCTGGTTAAAAAGTACGCGGCAAAGCGAAAAGAGCTGAAGGCGCAGGAGGATTACATCGGCTTGTCTAAGCTGCCCCGCAACTCAAGCGCAGTTCGCCTGCACAACCGGGACCGCTATGATGGGCGCCCTCATGCCTACATGCGGAAGTTTGGGATGTCGCGGATTAACTTCCGCAACCTCGCCCACAAGGGTCAAATTCCGGGTGTTCGGAAGGCAAGTTGGTAATACCATTATTTAACAAAGAGGCTGGAATACACTTCCGGCCTCTTTGTTGTTTAAAGCTGTCGATGTCAGCGGGCAGGCGGTAAACTAAATCAGCATCAGCTCGATTTTGTTCCAGCTGGCCACTTCAAGATTTTTAGAATAATTCTAAAAATCTCTTGATAAATTTTGCAAAGCGGCTATACTTATAAGTGTAGTTAAGAATAATTCTAATTAAGGAGAGGATATCTATGAATTTTGTTGGTCACGAAATCGACGACTTCAAGGTTAATGCATACCAGGACGGTGAAACTAAGGAAGTAACTAAGGCGGACGTACTTGGCAAGTGGAGTATTTTCTTCTTCTACCCAGCAGACTTTTCCTTTGTTTGTCCAACCGAGTTGGAAGCCCTGCAAGACGAATATGAAAACTTTAAGCAGGCGGATGCAGAAATTTACTCCGTCTCAGAAGATACTGAATTCGTCCACAAGGCATGGGCAGAGGCCTCAGAAAAGATTGGCAAGATTAAGTACCACATGCTTGCAGACCCTGCTGGTAAGCTAGCCCGGATGTTTGATGTCCTAGATGAAGATGCCGGCCAGGCCTACCGGGGTGTCTTCATCGTTGACCCAGATGGTAAGATCCAATCCTACACGATTAACAACATGGGAATTGGCCGGAGCGCTGCGGAAATCCTGCGGACCCTTCAGGCTGCACAATTTGTTCGTGAACATGGTGACCGTGTTTGCCCTGCTAACTGGAAGCCAGGCCAAGACTCAATTAAGCCAAGCCTAGACCTTGTTGGTAAGTTGTAAAGGGAAAGCTGGTGGATGAAATGGCAGATAAACACTTATACGACCTGATTATTGTTGGTGCTGGGCCTGCGGGATTGTCTGCCGGATTATATGCCGGCCGGGCGACGCTTGACACGTTGATTCTAGAAGGGGATACCGTTGGCGGCCAGGTTACAACGACCTCGGTAGTTTACAACTATCCGGCCGTTGAAAAGGTCGATGGTACCCAGTTGATGAATCAAATGCAAAAACAAGTGACCGACTTTGGCGTTACGATTGCACATGACCAGGTTGAGAAATACCAGCTGGCTGATGAGGTCAAGCTGCTGGTTGGCAAGAGCGGCCAGGAGTACCGGGCTCGCAGCGTGATTATTGCGACCGGTGCACAGCCCCGCACGGTTGGTTTTAGCGGTGAAGATGAGTTTCGGGGCCGGGGAGTAGCTTACTGCTCGACCTGCGATGGCGAATTGTTCTCGGGTTTGCAGATTTTTGTCATCGGTGGTGGCTATGCTGCGGCGGAAGAAGCTGACTACCTCAGCCGGTTCGGCAAACACGTCACGGTACTGGTTCGAGGAGATCATTTTAGCTGTCCACCGCTGATGGCAGCACGGGCATTGAATAATCCGAAAGTATCAGTAAAATACAATACGGAAGTTAAGCAGGTTACTGGTGATGATTATGTAACTGCCGCCACCCTAGTGAATAATAAGACCGGGGAAGAAACGGTTTACCACGTTGATGACGGTGATAATACTTTCGGCATCTTCATTTACGTAGGGACTAAGCCAGCGACGGAGAAGCTGCAGGGATTGGTTGACCTGAACGACCAAGGCTATATTAAAGCGGCTGCTGATGGCGCTACTAACGTTCCTGGTGTGTATGCGGCGGGGGATGTAATCGTCAAAAACCTCCGGCAGATAATCACCGCTGCTTCGGACGGGGCGGTTGCTGCCACCGCTGCTGAACAGTATGTGACCGCTCAAAAGCAGCGTCAGGGAGTTCCGATTCACACGGCGCCGGCGAAAACTGCCACCCAGCCAGTTGGACAAACTACTGACTTAGAGCATCAGGAAAAGGTTAGTCCTCACCAGGGCAACTGGCTGACCGCCGAAATTGACAGCCAGCTCAAGCCGATTTTTGCGCGGCTCACGAAGCCAGTGACCTTGGAGGTTAACACTGATGGGAGAGCGCTTAGTCAACAACTGCTTAGTTTCACGACGGAATTTGCCAGCCTGGACGACCACCTGACTGTCAAGACTAAGGAGGGCCAGGGAGAGCTGCTGCCGTTATTGAAACTTCTGGACGCCGATGGACAAGATACAGGTCTGCACTATGCCGGCATTCCAACCGGGCACGAGCTGAATTCCCTTGTCCTGGGGGTCTATAACGTGGCAGGACCGGGGCAAACAATTGACCCGGCATTGGCTGACCGTATTAAACGCTTGCCAGCTGCCAAGATTCGAATTGGCGTTTCGTTGACCTGTCATTTCTGCCCAGACGTTGTTGCGGCGTGCCAACGAATGGCATCGTTGAATCCTGGCATTACGGCGACGATGATTGACTTACAACACTTCCCAGATTTGCGAAAGAGCAAGAAAATCATGAGTGTTCCCGCGACGATGATTAATGATGCGCCGGTTATTTTTGGTAGCCAGTCGCTGGAACAACTGGTTGCTGCTGTCGAAAAGAACGGTTAAAAAGGTTATACTTTGAATCGTTGAAGAGACAAGAGAGTGAGAAAAGACGCCTCAAATCGGCTGTTAAGCTGATTTGGGGCGTTTGTTTTTCGATGCGTAGCAAATATTTGAAGGTTGTTTTAGCTACCAGCCAGCTACTGCGAATCGATGGGTTAATTCGCACGCTCAGCTCTTGTTGCTACTAATGGCCGAGAATTTATAAACTGATAATTCTTTCTAACTATTCTAGCTTGCTTTGGTTCCGATAAGCGTTGCTAGCGCTAACCACTTGCTATTCGCCAAAGGGGAAGCTGGCCGTCTCACTTTAGCCACTCTCAAACGACTAATCCTAAAATATAATGGTTATAAATTAAATTATTTTCTTCCTTTATCGCTTGAAATATCAATTTAAGGTGTTATTGTTTAAATATCGAAAAGCGATGAGGGGAGCAATGACAATGCTATCACGTGATAATCAGAAAGAAATACTTAGAAAATACACTGGTCAACGGCAACATTATGCTATCAAAAAGCTGACCGTTGGGGTTTCATCGGTTTTGATCGGTTTGTCGTTCTTAGGCGTCCAGGCCCAAAACGCTTCTGCTGATGCCAATGCAGCGCCAGTAGTTTCCACAACGCAAGTCGAGTCTAACGAGAATGGAAACCAAGGTCTAACTGATTCAGTATCCGTAGCAAAGAATGTTACCTCAGCTAATCTGGTAACAGTTTCTAACTCGGCTACCGAGCGCGCTAAACTAAATCAGGACCTTCCCGCTATATATACGAATAATCCGAGTGACGGTTCCGCGGTTAAGACGGCGGGCGACCATATTATTCCAGGTTTGGCTAATGAGGCCCAGTACAATCTTTCGGTTACCGCTCGCAACGGTAGTACAAGCGGTAGTCAGGCGGGAAAAACTGCGGGAGTTTACCTTCCTAGCGGTGAAACCACCAAGCACGCCCTAGTTAACTACCAGACTGCACAAAACTTGCAAATTAATTTTGAACTGAGCAACCCTACTGATCAGGAAATGCAAATTTCACCGGTGGTTTACCTAAACCCTTATGGCCCCTACCATAACGTAGTTGACCCCTCATTACTCCGCTTTGGCGACAAGGGGGAAATTGTTGATCAGAATGGTCAAGTGATCAATGGCTTACAACTTGTTTTTGCCTTTAATGGTAACAAAAACTATTATACTTACGACGAACTGGTCGCTCGTGGCCTTGCAGTCGGCCAGGCTGATACGTTTAAGGTCGTTGGGACCTTGGCTGCGCATACCACTGCGCACGTTATCCTTCCCCTGACGTTTGATACGGCTAACATCGGCACCTATTTGACGACTCACCAGTCGGCCGCCAATGAAATCTGGCTGGCGGGCGCTAATGATACCGGAACGATTGACCTGTACCTTTCAACACCACTTTGGCGGCAAACAGATGTTGCAAATGATGACATTTTACCAATGCTTAAAACGGCTGAGTCACTGTACCAACTTCTTCCGGCCGAGACTACGGCCCAGTTGCTGGCGGCATTACCCAAGGCAGGAGCAGTATTGGTGAACGTTTCTAATATTGGAAACGTTGGCGGCAGTGCTAATAGCAGCGACCCTGTTTTATGGATGAACGGGACCTACCAACTCAAACTTGACCAAGTGCAGGATGTATTACGGCAATTTGGCTACACTGTCAACCTCACTCCTGATGGACAAAACTTTGTAGACCACTATACGTACAATACCCAGGCTATGCAGGGCGTCCAGAATGCTGACGGTAACCTGGACGTGAAGACGAACTATGGCTTTTACGTTGAAGTACACCCGGTTTTGCTGACCCGTGATATAGAAACGCAGGTCGGCTCTAAATTGATTAGTGACTGGCAGCCAACGGACAATATTGTAGCGGTTAATAACTTAGACTACCAGGGCAGTGGTACTACGGGTGATATTTTCAAACTCGTTCCGGTTGCCCCAAGCCAAGTGCGGGTCGTTGGTATCGCAAACCAGGATGGTCAAACCGTTTCGACGATTGATCCTACTGTTCCCGGAACGTATACGGTTAGTTATGAATACTACCTGAATGGCAACCAAAATCCGGCCTTTAGGGTTACCAACACGGCCCAGGTGAGGGTCACCCAGGCGACGACTCCAATCGTACCGGTCGATCCAGAAATCATTGACCCGAATAAGGTCCACAATGACGATGACCATGGTGGAAATGATAACTCTAAACCTAACGGCGAATTGATTGATGGCGAAAACGGTAGCAACAGTCAGACTGGACGCGGTCAACTAACCGGGCAGGGACAGTCAGCAGGTCAGGCGACTGGCGTTGTTAGTGCCAGTCGTTACTCGGTGCCAACAGCTAGTGCCAGCCAGGCTCAGCAGCAACTGCCCCAGACTGGGAATCACAGCTCAATGGCGGTCGCTGGGCTGGGAATTGCCAGTTTCTTAGCCATGTTTGGCCTGGCTAGGGGGAAGCAGCACTAGGAAGCACCTAACCGCCTAGTTTAGCTGGCAAGTCAGATTAAGCGGTACCCGGTAGCAATAACCGGTTTAATTCTGGCAAGCTAGCCTTGACCACTGTTAATCAGCTGGATATTAAATAAGCAGTTCCTCAAATCAGCTTGATCTGAGGAACTGCTTTTGTTTTTTATAGGTTTTCATCAGTGTTGAAGTTCAGTGGAGAGTAGTCAGTCATCTTAGTGATTAACTCCAGTGTGAGCTTCTTATAGGCATTCATTGTATCCGTAGCGAAGTTTTCGCTTTGCTGGGTTAGAAAATTTGCCCGCTCGTTGCCCTGGTAGTTGACTAAGGCGTGATCGGTTTCTTTAATCAGTTTAATTGCCGCGGCGTTCCGCTCTTTTTGCACTTCTTCTAGCAAGGGGAGGAAGTCGTGAAGGTGGCTGTCAACGAGGACGCTTGCGTGCTTGAAGATCCAGTAAGCAGAATTAAGCTGGGCTGGCAGTTTCCCTCGCTTATAAGAAGCAGGGACATCCGTGATTCCGTTGAAGAAGGGAACGTAAGTACTCTCGGCGGCAACTCCCATTGCGAGCCAGTGGATGTTAGCCCCCGTTTGCCGCCCCATCTGCAGGATGTGCGACTCTTGAGTCTTAGCCAGGCTAATTGGACGGTAGCGGTGGGCAAGAGGGCCCTTGCTCAATGGATCGTAAGGGGTGCCGGCGAAGTGATCGCTGAGGTAGCGCTGGGCATCAAAAATGGAGAGCCGGCGGTCTGGTTTCATGATGAAGGGCAGGTCAGCACTTTCAGCTTGCTCGTCTTGTGCGGCCAGTGAGCTGAACATCTGGTGCCCAATCCAAACCCGGGGTTCACTATAAACGGCGTCGGCCCGGTCAGCAGTACCAAAGATTTGCCGGAAGTTGAAACCGGCAGGGTGGGGATTCAGATGGTTTTCCTCCACGAACTCGCGGATCCCCGGGTGGAACATAAAGTTTTCGGGATCGTTGAAGTCAACCTCCTGGATTGCCAGCTGGTTAGCAACCACCGCATAGGCGTCATCTGGGATGCGTTGGGCAACCCAGTAGTGGCCGCTGCCGTTTTCAAAGTACCAGGCTTCATTGTTATCCGCAAAGAGGACGCCATTGGTTTCACCGCTGCCATATTTGGCGATTAGGTCACCCAGGCGTTGGACACCTTCCCGGGCAGTCTTGACGAACGGCAGAACAACGGTAATCATTGCTTCCTCGTTCAAGCCGTGTTCCACGTGGGGGTCGCAGCCGAGGACCAGCTGGTTTGAGTAGGCGCTCTCGGTTGCGCTCATTGCCACGTCGTATTCGTTGATTCCGTCTTCTTCAAAGAGCCCCGCCCGGTCAGTCCACTCGGGGGTGGCGGTATAGCGGGCGCTTTCTCCGGGGAGGACTAACTCGAGCTTAGTTTCTTTGGAGATAAAGCGCTTGCCGAGCTCACCCCGCTGGTGAACAACCATGTGCTTAGGCCAGGCTGCCTTTGCATCTTCGTTCCGGCCAATCATGATTGAACCATCAATACTGGCCTTTTTACCAATTAGAATGCTCGTACAAGCTGATAGCGTGTTTGTCATGTGGTTTTCCCCTTTATTTCAATAGTCGATAACGTTTAGCAATTGTACCGCGAAATGGCGGACAAGTCGAATAATATCTTTTTTTAGGGAGGGAGTTTTCAGGCGAATTATGAACGATTATAATAGGTAGGATAGTTTTAAGAGAGGAGTGAGGAAGATGGAGCAGGGCTCAGTGTTGATTGTAATGGTCGCGGCCTTGGTAATCCCCATCGCGATGGCCCGGTTGAATGTCTCTAACATTCCCACGGCAGTCGCCGAAATTATCACTGGTGTTATTCTTGGTAAAAGTGCATTTAATATTGTGCAGGCTAATGAGATGCTGACGTTGATGTCAACGCTTGGTGTCATCATGCTGATGTTCTTGTCAGGGATGGAAATTGACTTTGACTTATTTAAGAAGGGGCCGGATAAAAACCAGGACGGCCAAAATCCGGTTCAGCTTGCTGGGCAGGCGTTTGGTTTGATTATTATTACTGCGGCAGTGCTGGGAATTATCTTACGCAGTTTGGGCCTGTTTTCTGATTTCTTCTTAGCAACGATTTTATTTTCGACCGTTGCGCTTGGGGTGGTAATTGCCACGCTCAAGGAAAAAGAAATTTTAGGACGGCCGGCAGGACAAACGATTTTGCTGACGGCAGTCCTCGGTGAGGTCGTGCCAATGCTCTCGCTAACGATTTACGCGTCGCTGAACGGTGGGGATGCCAAACGTTTATGGCTGATTATTCTATTGTTTTTAGCGGCGATTATCCTGCTGCGGCGGTTTAAGCAGCCCTATATCTGGTTTAGCCGGATTTCAAAGGCCACGACGCAACTGGACATCCGCTTGGCCTTTTGCTTGATTTTTGTTCTGGTAACAATTGCGGAAACGGTAGGGGCAGAGAACATTCTAGGGGCCTTCCTGGCGGGGATGGTAATGAAGCTCCTGGAACCAACTGAGGCGACTAAGGATAAGTTGACGTCGATTGGTTATGGCTTCTTGATCCCCTTCTTCTTTATTATGACTGGTGTTAAGTTAAACCTGCGGGAGCTTTTTGCCCACCCCCAAGCCCTGGCATTGATCCCCATTCTGGTGGTTTGCTTTATTATTGCTAAGTTACCGGCAATGTTGGTTTACCGGCGGCGCTTTTCGACCCGCAACTCGTTTGCCGGCAGCTTTCTGGTTGTAACTACGATTACACTGGTATTGCCTTCGCTGACGGTGGCACGCAACCTTCACGCAATCACGGCAAACCAGTCTGACGCCTTTATTTTGGCAGCCGTAATTGTCTGTATTATCGCTCCAATCGTCTTTAACTCGGTTTACAAGCTGGAAAAGGCGGATCTGATTAAGCAACGGGTTGTCTTTGTGGGCACTAATACCTTTACAGTGCCGGTCGCGCAGCAACTGTCAAAGAACTGGTATAATGTCCGGATGCTGACTGATAACGAAGATAACTATAAAACCTTTAACAGTGAAGTGGCTTCGTTGACCTACCTGCCAACGATTGATGAGGAGAGTTTGCGAGCGGGTCATTACTTCGATACGGATATTATGGTGATTTGTTTCCCTGCTGACAGTAAGAATGCCCGGCTGGCGAAAATTGCCAAGGGAGCAGGGGTCGGCCGGGTGATTGCTGGTCAAAATGATCCCGGCCGGGGACAATCCCGGATGAAGATCCTTAAAGACTTGGGAGTTGAGATTTATAACCGCTTTAACGTCCACATTAGTGTCCTTCGTTCGTTGATTGAAACACCGTCAATTCTGGAGATGCTAACCGATACCGAGGCGGGCTTATTTGAAGCCGTTGTGCGCAACCCGAATATTGTTGGTCAGGAGCTGCATACGTTACCGTTTATTGACCAGATTACGGTTAGCCGGATTTATCGTAACCATCGGCCAATCTCTCCTCATGGGGACACCGTCCTCGAGGCTGGTGATCACGTTATCTTTACCGGTGAACGTCTGGCGGCCGAAGAAGCACGCCGTCAACTGCGCCGTCGAAGCTGACCGAAGCGGAGAGGGGATTTCGTTAGCGCTTTATTTATGTTAAGATAGGGAAAGATTAATTGGAGGAGGGTTACCAAATGCCATTAGTTCATATTGACCTGATCGAGGGCCGGAGTGAGGAACAGCTCAAGGGCCTGGTTAAGGATGTCACCGCAGCGATTTCAAAGAATGCCAATGTTCCAGCAGACCGGGTACACATTGTCTTGAATGAAATGCGAAAGGATCGCTACAGTGTCGGCGGCACGATGGTCAGCGACAAGTAAATAAAAGCCACCCGGAGATTAGTTCTCAGGTGGCTTTTTTGAAAGGATGAAGTGAATTTGAACGAGCAACAATACATTATGGCAATTGATGAGGGGACTACCAGTGCCCGTGCAATTATTTTTGACCATGACGGAAATAAGGTCGGAATGAGTCAAAAGGAATTCCCCCAGTACTTTCCCCAGCCTGGATGGGTTGAACATGACGCGATGGAAATTTGGGATAGCGTCCAGGCAGTTATCTCGGACGTGATGATTAAGACCCAAATCAAACCATATAAGATTGCCGCGATCGGAATCACTAACCAGCGTGAAACGACGGTCATCTGGGACAAGAATACTGGCAAGCCAATTTATCATGCCGTAGTCTGGCAATCAAAGCAAACGAGTGCATTGGCGGAGCAGCTGATTAAGGACGGCTACAAAGAGATGATTCATGCCAAGACTGGTTTGGTGATTGATTCCTACTTTGCGGCGACTAAGATTAAGTGGATCCTGGACCGGGTGCCTGGCGCGCGGGAAAAAGCGGCACGAGGAGACCTGCTCTTTGGAACTATTGATACTTGGCTGTTGTGGAATTTAAGTGGTCGACGTGTTCACGCTACGGATGTCTCGAACGCGAGCCGGACGATGCTGTTCAATATTCACGATTTGGAATGGGACCAGGACATCCTGGACCTGCTGGATATTCCTCGGGCGATGCTGCCAGAAGTAAAGCCAAGTTCAGCAGTCTTCGGCTATACTGGTGATTATCACTTTTATGGCGTCCAAATCCCGATTGCAGGAATTGCCGGTGACCAGCAGGCGGCGTTGTTTGGTCAGGCGGCTTATGAGAAGGGCTCGGTAAAAAACACTTACGGAACTGGTGCTTTTATTGTGATGAATACGGGATTAAAACCGACCCTCTCTGATAACGGCTTGTTGACAACCATTGCGTACGGCTTGGATGGTAAAACTTACTATGCCTTAGAGGGGAGCATCTTTGTAGCCGGCTCGGCGGTACAGTGGCTGCGAGATGGTCTTCAACTGTTTGAGCACGCGAGTGAATCTGAACGGATGGCGGTCGCTGCCGAATCGACTGGCGGGGTGTATGTTGTTCCTTCATTTACCGGTCTGGGTGCCCCATATTGGGATCAAGAAGTGCGGGGAGCCATTTTTGGCCTTACCCGGGGGACCAACCGGAAGCATCTGGTGCGGGCAACCCTGGAATCGATTGCTTTGCAGACTCGTGATGTAGTAGATACGATGGTTCAGGATACTGGCCTTCCATTGACGGCCCTGACAGTTAATGGTGGGGCTTCACGAAATGATTTCCTAATGCAGTTCCAGGCGGATATCTTGCAAACGCCGATTAAGCGGGCGGCCATGGAAGAAACTACGGCATTGGGAGCCGCCTTCCTGGCCGGGCTAGCAGTTGACTTCTGGAATGACCAGGACGAGCTGCGGCGCCTCTCTAAAATTGGCGACCAGTTCCAGCCTGCAATGAAGCCTGAACAGGCCAACCAGATTTACGCTGGATGGCAACAGGCAATCAAAGCAGCCCAGTTTTTCAGCCATGGAAAATAGAACTTGTGGGTAATGCTGGTAAGAAAATTGGTTTTAAAGAAGCTAAGAAAATATCCCAGATTCTTTAAAAATGATGGTGTTATAGTGCATGGCTGCAAACTGGCAATTTAAATGCTGGAATTACCAATTACGGTTAAATAGATTCACAATGCGAACTAGTCATCCTTGAGGGAGTGGACTAATGAACTAGGTAGGATAGTTCATTAGTCCACTCCTTTTTAATTAATACAATTGTTCCTAATAATTAGTGAAAAAAAGGCGTTATTACGTATAGTTAAAAATATATATGAATGGATAATCATGTGAACATAACTAAAAGAACCTTTTTTTGTGCATAAATAAAAAGTAGTAATTAATGCTTACTTTTATCAATTAAATAGTTGCTATATATTAGACATTTTATTTTGCAATTGACTTAATAAAATTATGTGGTGATTGCAAGAGATAAATGTAAGATTTCACAAGTAGTTAATTGATATTTATACGTAAAATAGTAAGCGCTTACTATTGGTAAACGTGGGTAATTAAGATTATCAATTGTGAAACGATTTTGGAAATTGAAAAAGGATAGTCTAATGATATAGTGATGATGTGCACAACATATGTGAAGTTAAACTAAATAGCGCGTTAGAGTTCTACTTTTGTAAATTTTATTTATGTTCTATAAGGGGGGGATTTCGATGAAAAATTCAAGTCAAGAGGAAATGATGGCCTCTAAGGCTGGCTTAACGGTTGATGAATGGCGCAAAGAAACAAAATTTGACAGTGTTGACCGTGGCTGGGTAATTATGAGTATCGGAATGGCAATTGGTGCGGGAATCGTTTACCTTCCGGTTAAAGTTGGTATTGTAGGTATTTGGACATTTTTAATTTCTGTAATCATTGCTTACCCAGCAATTTATTTGTTTCAAAAGCTTTTTATCAACACGCTAGCTGAATCGAAAGAATGTGTGGACTACCCAACCGTAATCACAAACTACTTGGGGAAAAATTGGGGATTCTTTCTAGGGATTCTATATTTCCTTATGCTGGTTATTTGGGTGTTTATATATTCAACTTCTGTCGTGAATGATAGTGCCTCTTTTTTACAAACCTTTGGTGTTACTAAGGGTGTTCTTTCGGATAATCCATTTTACAGTCTTGCGGTTATCTGTATCTTAGTTTTAATTTCTTCACTAAGTGAGAAGCTACTATTCAAGATTTCAGGCCCACTGGTAATTATTAAATTAGCGGTTATTGTACTACTAGGAATTGTGATGATTCGTTTCTGGAATTTAAGCAACCTGGGGGCCTTTCCACCGTTGGGATATTTGATTAAACAAACAATTGTGTTATTGCCGTTCACGCTCACATCAATTATTTTTATTCAGTCACTATCCCCAATGGTAATTTCTTATCGAGCACACAATAAGAATATTGAAGTAGCTCGCTATAAGGCATCACGAGCAATGAAAATTGCCTTTTTGACTTTATTTGCTGCGGTACTGTTTTATGCATTCTCATTCAGCTTCTCAATTGATCATGCCCAGGCTGTTGAAGCCAATAAAGAGAACATTTCCGCACTTGCCATTGCAGCCAAAGGAATGAGCGGCAACACGGTTAAGGTTGCTGCATTGACAATGAGTATTCTTGCTGTGGTTACGGCATTTTTCTCAAATTTTCAGGGCTTTAGAGAGGCTTGTCAAGGAATTGCTGTGAATGTCTTAAAACGATTCATGCCAGAGAGTCGAATTAACATGAAAGTCTTACATGTGGGAATCTTAATTTTCGCAATTTTAATTACTTGGCTGGTAGCGGTTATTAATGCGCCTATTTTAAATTACACCTCATATTGTTCACCGATATTTGGGATTATCGGTTGTCTATTACCGACGTATCTTGTTTATAAAGTTCCTGCTCTCCATCATTTGAAGAGTCCCAGCTTTATCTTAATCATTTTAACTGGAATCTTACTAGTAATCTCACCATTTTTAGCTGTTTAATATAGGGGGAATAAAAAATGGAACAAGAAAAACAAAGTATGTATCTAAAGGCCCTTCATAAGGGAGTCTCTACCGCTACGGGCTGTACGGAACCGGTGGCAGTAGCCTTTGCAGTGGCAACCTGTGCCGAACAATTGAATTACGAAGAACCTAAACAGATTGACGTGAAAGTTTCGGCCAATATTATGAAAAATGCAATTGCAGTTATCGTACCAGGAACAGGCAAACCAGGTTTGCCAATTGCTGCTGCGGTTGGTTACCTGTACGGGGATGCTTCCAAGGGAATGAAAGTAATTCCTAAACTAACTGCTGAAGATGATAAAAAAATAGTTGCTTTAGCAACTTCTGGAAAGATTACGGTCTCAGTAGCTGATGTCCAGGATAAATTATACGTTCAGGTTAAGGTAACGACCGTCAATAATAATACTTCAGAAGTATACATTGCAGCTGATCATACAAATATATATCTTATCAAGAAAAATGGAGAAACTGTATTTTCGAAGGAACGTCCGGCAGTGGATTCATTGGCTGACTGGGAATTATTTATGCAGAAGAGCAGTTTAGAGGAAATTTGGAATTTCTGCATGACTACACCGCTGGAAGAACTAAAATTTATTAAAATTGCACAGGAATATAATATGGCACTGGCCAAAGAGGGGCTCACGAACAACTATGGTATGAAAGTTGGCCGTTCAATGAACAATCCACAAGGCATTGCTTATGAAGATTCTTTGACCAACAAAATTGTTTCAAAGACAGCGGCGGCTTCCGATGCAAGGATGGGTGGTGCACAGTTACCGGCTGTCACTAACTCCGGATCAGGCAACCAAGGAATCACGGCTACGGTACCAGTATGTGTGATTGCTGAATACAAAGGTTCGGATGAGGAACAGCTAATTCGCGCACTTGCCTTATCGCATTTAACTGCTATTTACGTCCATTCATTTTTGCCGATTTTATCGGCATATTGTGCGACTCATTCTGCCGCAATGGGAGCTGCTACCGGGATTTGCTACCTGCTTGGCGGGAACATAGACGACGCCAGCCGTGCAATTAAGAATATGGTTGGCGACGCATCAGGTATGATCTGTGATGGTGCTGGATGCTCATGTGCTATTAAGGTTGCCACATCAATTCAAACGATGTTTAAAGCAGTTAATTTGGCCATGCAAGGGGTTACCATTCCAGGAACTAATGGAGTGGTAAGCGATTCGGTTGATGAAACGATTAGAGGTTTAGGCAAGCTTACGCGCAATGGGTTGGCAGCGTCTGATTCAGTAATATTAAGAATTATGATGGATAAACAGGGTAATTAGCCCGAAAAGGGGTTAAATTAATAATTTGTTTTCTTAAAGTGTGTATTGTTAGTCAATGTAAGTTTATTTAATGACAAGAAATATTAAGAAGTTAGCAGAATTTTGCACAGGAGTAAGCGATTAGTCTTTTATAATTAAAGTCAAATAATATTTTGCTCATATCACCCTCATAATCTTGTGAAACCATTCATTATCTATCAAACATGGGGTATGATAAATTTTGGAAACGCTATTATATTTATTGGGTATTCCAATTAGGGGGAATATTATTATGAAGAAAAAGACTCTTGATCAGTCGGCGTATGGCGGTGTGCCAGGAAGCAAGTACATTCCATATCTAGGTTCACACGATGGACTTGGTGGTAGTCCGCTGATTATGATTTTTGGTGCTGTTTTGGCTGTAATTTTTGCAGCATCAACGGCATATTCTGGAATGAAGGCTGGATTGACAGTTTCAGCTGGTATCCCTGGAGCGATTTTAGGATCAGGCTTAGTTGCGGCCTTTGCTAAGAAAAAGGGGATTCTAGGAGTTAACTTGATCCAAGGAATGTCTAGCGGTGGTGAAGCGATTGCCAGTGGGATGATTTATGTCTTGCCGTCAATCGTTCTGATTGGTCGTAAGATCAGCTTTACCTATGGCTTCCTTGTGGGGGTTACTGCCGTTGCGTTTGCAATCGGTGTTTCTAATATTGTTTTTAATTACTTAATCATTACGCAGCATGGGACATTAAAGTATCCTGAATCGATGGCGATTGCTGAAACACTGGTTGCTTCGGAAGCTGGTGGTGAATCACTAAAGATGATGGGAGTGGGTTTTGGTATCGGTGGTATCTTAACCTTCTTTACAACCCAGTTTATGGGTTGGTGTAACAGTATGATTGAATTCTCCAGCAAGAAATTTTATAAATGGGATATGTCGACTGAAGTAAACCCAATGCTACTCGGAATTGGGTTTATTATCGGGATTAACATTTCCATCATCATGATTTCTGGGACAATATTTGCTCAATTTGCGGTTGCACCTTTACTTAGTTACTTCATTGGGATGTCAGGTGATTCGTTTAAGGTTTGGAACGATGCAAGCATCCAGCTGAACCAGGCAGGAACTGACGTCGTGATTGGCGCCTATCTGAAATACATCGGTGCCGGGATGATGCTTGGTGGTGGAATTATCGGTGCTTTGAAGCTGATTCCTGCTATCAAGCAGTCAATTTCTGAAACCCTTAAAGCGCGGAAGAGTAGTAATGGCGACAATGGTGATAAGTTCAGTTCAATGCTCTTGCTACTGGGAGCTGTATTGATTTTGGTAGTTTCCTTCTTCTTTGCAAAGTATAATATTATGATTGCATTGATTGGTGGCCTGCTATCAATTATTCTTTCATTCCTCTTCGTTATCGTTTCTGCCCGGATGGCAGGTTTGATTGGTGCTTCCAATAATCCGGTTTCTGGAATGACCATCGCGTCAATGGTAATTTTAACGTTGATTTTTGCAATTTGTGGCTGGTCAGACAATGACCATGTGCAGATTCTATTGACTTTTGGTGTATTTATCGTTACCGCCATTTCTGTTGGGTCTGGTTATATGCAGACTCAAAAGGTTTCCTTTGTTATCGGCGGTAATAAAAACGAAATGACTAAGTACTACTTAATTGCCGGTATTATTGGGACTATTGTTGTTGTGGGAACGATGATTCTTCTGGAACCACAATTGCGGATTACCGGCTCGAACCCGCCGTTTCGCTTATCACCAGGTATACTAATACCGCCGTTTGGTTTACCACAGGCTAACCTGATTGCTGCCTTGACTCAAGGGATAATGTCCAATAAACTTCCGTGGGTAATGGTAATTGCTGGTGTTATCCTTTCAATTGTCTTCTTTATGTTGGGCGTTCCAGTAATGGCATTTGCATTGGGCTTTTACCTTCCGGCTTCCACGACATCTATCATTTTCATCGGTGCGGTTGTTCGTTACTTTGTAGAGAAGGTTACCAAAGACAAAGAAACCTCTAAACACCGGATCTCGAGCGGTATTAGTATGTCATCTGGTTTAGTTGCCGGAAGCTCGATCATCGGTTTGATTGGTATCTTCCTGCACGTCTTTGGTGTTATTAAGGATAAGACCTTGACTGGTTTCGTGGCATCTAATGAAATGGCTTGGGTCCTGTTGGTAATCATGCTGGTAGCAGTGCTGATTCCACTGTTTAGAATTCATGGACCGCAGGCAAATTCGGGAGAAAACAAGTAATGCAACTGAACCGTGAAAAGAAAAAGGGGATTACGGAGGACGACTTAAAACGGCTAGTTTATAAGCGGAATCCGCAGGCACATTATGTTGTTAAAGATGGGATTGTCACAATTATTAAGGAAAATAATCATCCAATACAGCGTTTCTTTCGCAATCGACTCCATTTTAATATTCCCGAAGAGAGCACGCTTGATTTAGACCGGTATGGAAGCTATGTTTTTTTGCACTTAGATGGCAAAACCAATGTATACGACTTGGGTCAGGCATTGGGAAGGAAGTTTGATGAAACCCGCAAGTATCAATACACGCGGCTTGTCTTATATCTTCGCCAGCTTGATCACCAGAATAATCTAATCATTAAAGTAAAAGGTAACTAATTTTAGGAGGTTATCGCTATGCAAAATAAAGATGCTTGTACGTCAATTATGGTTGGTAAAAAGGCTTCTTTGGATGGAGCTACTTATATTGCTCGGAACGAAGACCGGGTTAAAGCAATTGAGCCGAAGCGCTTCCTGGTAAAGCCTGCTGTTGAAGGACGGCATGAAACTTACGTGTCACCTTATAATAAGGTCACCGTCCCGATGCCAGAAAAGGGGATGCGCTACACTTCTACGCCTAGCTTGAATCAAAAGACTGGTCCAAACGAAGAAGATGGAATTAACGAAGCTAACGTTGCTGCTTCCTTTACCGAGAGTGTTTATGCGAACGATCGGGTTCTGGCTTATGACCCGTTTATCAAGAATGGGTTAGCAGAGGACTCGCTCTGTACGTTAATTCTGCCATTTATTCACTCTGCCCGGGAAGGTGTTGAATATACCGGAAAATTAATTGCCAAGTATGGTTCAGCGGAGGGTAACGGGATGCAATTCGCTGATGAGGATAGTGTTTGGTACATGGAAGTTGTCACTGGTCACCAGTGGGTAGCTGTCCGGATTCCGGATGATTGTTATGCTGTGACACCAAACCAGGTAGCAATTGAGGACATTGACTTTGATGATCCTGAAAATTACATGTGGGCTGATGGTATCCAAGAATTTGTTGAGGAACACCAATTAAACCCTGACACTGACCGTTGGGACTTCCGGCACATCTTTGGGACCAGTACTCAAAAGGACCGGCACTACAACACACCACGGACTTGGTTTGCACAACGCTACCTTAGTCCTCAGGCTTCCCAGGGACAAATGCCAGAAGACTCGGAAATGCCATTTATTCGTAAGGCCGAGTTTAAGATTTCTAATGAAGACATCCAGTACGTTCTGAAGTCGCACTTCAACGAAACGCCTTATGACCCAATGGGGGATTCACCGGAAAACAAGACCTACCGGGCAATCTCCCTGTCCCGGACCGCGCAGTCACATATTTTGCAGGTTCGGAATGACAAGAAGTATAAGACCAGTGTTCACTGGATTGAGTTAGGGGTTCCAGCCTTCAACCCGTACGTTCCGTTCTTCGCTAACGCTGACGACACCGACGAGTCGTACCGGAATGTTCCTGAAAAGATGGACCTCAAATGTGCGTTCTGGTTAAATGAAGCTTTAGCAGAAGTTGTTGAAAGCCACTACAACGAATTTATCGAAAAGAACGAGGACTATCAAAAGGAACTTAACGAGTGGGCACGCCGGCAGATTGCCGAAGTCGACAAGGAAGCCGCTCAGTTGGACGGTCAATCATTGGTTGACTACCTTACCAAGCAGAACCATGAGGTAGCCGCTCACTATAACGAACGGACAAAGGAACTCTTCTTTGAATTACTGACCGAGGGGTGTGAACTTTCAAAGATGTCGTTCAAGATGGATCCAAACTTGTAATGAATGCCAACCATAAATAAAAAGACCCGGGAGCCGTGAAGTGCCTCATAATTGTTAGACAAAAGTTCTAACGATTGTGAGGCACTTTTTATGACTAAATACAAACCTGACTTTAAAGCT